>JAEEGJ010010196.1_pt1 | contig 24635 bp, 19 predicted proteins | sample 8958761 | NCBI WGS metagenome assembly JAEEGJ01 (sample SAMN16246546, study PRJNA631951) | gut metagenome | biome: gut microbiome; feature: rumen; material: RS-attached | host: Bos | place: Iran: Karaj | collected 2018-10 | reverse complement strand
ACAGCGACAATCATTCCTCCTGCTATTATTGGTAGTAATACTGAAGTTAGACCAGGCGCCTATATTAGAGGTAATCTCATCTGTGGAGATAACTGTGTCTTAGGTAATTCATGTGAATTCAAAAACGCCATTCTTCTCTATCACGTCCAAGTGCCACATTATTCCTATGTTGGTGATAGTGTTCTTGGTAATTACGCTCATATGGGTGCGGGTAGTATCTGTTCTAACTTAAAGAGTGATGGTAAGAATATCGTTATTCATGGCGAAAAAGATTATGAAACTGGTTTAAGAAAAATAGGCGCTATCTTAGGCGACTATGCGGATATTGGTTGTCAATCCGTCTTAAATCCAGGTACAGTCATTGGTCAACATTCTCAAGTCTATCCATTAAGCATGGTGAGAGGTGTTGTCCCAGAAAATAGCATTTATAAAGCAAAAGATAATATTGTTGTCAAAGAAAAGAGGTAGTCGAAAATTATGAAAGTTGTCGTTGGCAGTAATGAAGAAATCAGCAAATTAATCGCTGAAGAATTTATCAAACAAGTGCAAGCTAAACCAAACAGTGTTTTAGGCTTAGCGACAGGTACATCCCCAATTGATGTCTATGCGAATATGATCAAGGCCTGCAAAGAAGGTCGCGTCTCCTTTAAGGATGTCGCTACATTCAACCTTGATGAATACATCGGTTTAGAAGGAACACACGATCAATCATATCGTTACTTCATGAATAAATATTTATTCGATGGTTTAGATATCGATAAAGCGCGTACACACGTTTTAAAAGGTGTTGGTGATTATTTAGCTTACGCTAATCAATATGACGCGGAAATCGCCTCTTTTGGTGGCATTGATCTTCAAATCTTAGGTATTGGTAGTGATGGTCATATCGCTTTCAATGAACCAGGCACTCCATTTGATTCCTTAACCCATGTCGCAGAATTAACAGAACAAACAATCAAAGATAACTCTAGATTATTCAATGATATCTCTGAAGTTCCAACCAAAGCGGTCACTATGGGCTTAAAGAGCATTATGAACGCTAGAAAGATCGTTCTTATCGCTACTGGTAAAAACAAAGCGCAAGCGATCTATAACTTATTAAAAGGTCCAATGACCGAAGAAGTTCCATGTTCCATCCTTCAAAAACACCCAGATTGCACAATCTATGTTGATGAAGATGCTTATAGCTTAGTTAAATAACTTATTTGTTTTTTGAACAAATGCCCTTGTATTTCAATACTAGGGCTTTTTAAGTAAATAGAGATTAATTCAAACTTTTTCTTTAATGCTGCTATTAAAATTGTTTATTCTAAATAGGAATGAGGTAAAAATATGAAAAAATTTTTGTTCGTTACTATTCTTACTATGTTAATCCTCCCGCTTGAGGCTTGCGACAAAGAAGAACCTATACCTCCTACTGATGATTCGCATATTACATTTACAGCAAATGATAAAAATAACGCAATTGACAAATATACTCTCGAATTAAAAGATACCTTTGACAATCTACATTATACCGCTACCAAGGTTTTGGAAATTGATGGCAACAAGGAAACAACCACATATGTTCGTAAAGGATCAAATTATCAGGTCACAAGTGAAAAAGAAACAAAGTACGCCTTTGTTACAGATTATCGTTACTCATATTGGGCAATAAAAGATAATTCTAAAGACACAGGAATCCATGGAAAATCAAACAAAAAGTATGATGAGATAAGTAATTTATACAAAACAAATTTCGACGTTTATCAAAACTTTGAAAGTGATGAAACTACCTATTCATTGTCCTTTACGAAAGAGACAGATTTTGACTCTGAACCTATTACGAGCAATGCAAAAATGAGTTTTGAGATAAAGGAAAATGACAACAACGAAATAAAAATCGAATGTACATTTGATAACGATTTACTAACGTTATTCAAGTATGAATACACTCATTTAGATACTTCTAATATAAAAGTTGTTCACGAAAAATGCTCAATCGAAGTTGAATATCACGCGAGCACAAATTTCGAAATGGAATTACCAGATTTTACTAATTGGGAAGAAATTGAATAGTGATTATCGTTTTAATAACATATAGTGACAAAGAAATGTTTTTGTCGCACCCAATTGCTTTATTATATTCGCGCGTATCAAAATAACAACATTTTACTCGATGGTGAGTGATTTTTTGTGAAAAACATGTTTAAGTTTGCTACAATAAAAATTAATGAAGCAGAAAACTAAAAAAAGATTGATTATAGCGTGTGTTTTTACTACATGCTTCTTATTAAGCGGGTGCTTTTCGAAAAAAGCCACTACAATCTATGAGTCTGACTATTTCACGTACATCCATTTATGTGATAATAGCAGCCGCCAAAATAGTAAAGATAAATCAATTGTCATTGTGGGATTTACTGAATCCGGATATGAGCAAGAAACACTAGACATTCCTTGTACTATCGATGGGCAACCAGTCAAAAGAATTGGTTTGTTTGACGAGGGATACCCTGGTGGAGATAAAAGCAGACACATTAATTGTGGCGATAAACTTAAGAAATTATATGTTCCTCATACAGTAGTAGATATTCAATATTTTCATGGCGATAATGTGTCGCTAATGATTTGCGAAGAAAGTATTCGCGTGGTTTCTTTATGGGGTTCGACATGCAAAAACAAATATGTATCAAGAGAACTGTACGAGAAAGTAAAGAATCATAAAAACGATTATTGCCCTGCAAATGTCGACTTTCAATTAAATTATCAAATTGATAACAAAGAAACCCAATATCGCGTTGACTATGTTCAACAAGGTGAAACAATTTCAATGCCACCAGAGCCAGAAAGAGATGGATATTCCTTTACTGGTTGGTATACAGATGCCGAATGTAATAACATTTGGGACTTTAATAGTGTTCCTTTAATAGGAGAAGGAGACACTCTTATTTTGTATGCTGGTTGGAACGTTTTATAGACAATAAAGGAGACATTTTATGAAAAAAAGCGTGTTGCCGTTCTTTTTGTGTACGCTTTGTTTCGGAATGACGATTGGCACAATGCTAAATTGTAATCCAAAATCAGACATTGCTTATGCTGATGGACCCGAACCAATTGCAAATGATACAGTTTTACACAATCTGACCGTCGCCTCATCATTTAACACTGATACACCTGCTATTACATTCTTTACGCATGGTCTAGGTGGATCAGCTAAACACTGGAGTAATAATTTCCATGGAGTTAATGAAAGCTTATCTTTCACACAAGATTCAGCATCAATTATTGAAAGAATGAGAAACTCATCAACCTCGGGAATAAATCTTTATAGAGTTACTACCACGAGAGTCTACCCAGAATACAGTTTGTCCGATTTAGATTCAGTTACTTATAGTAACAGCAGTCCTATGATGAATCTTAACTTCGACAAGCATGTAGTAATTGTTCCTGAAATAACTGGAACATACAGGGACATGGAAGAAGTTTACAAAGATTTCGAACATATTGTTGATTCTGTCGTAAATAACTATCGTGAGATCAACCACAAATTGCCAAGCATTAATCTTGTTGGTCATTCAATGGGCGGATTGCTTAATATGCAGTACACCATCGACCATCCAAAAAACGTTGCGTCCTTAGTCAGCCTTGGGACACCATACAATGGAAGCTGGTATGACAACCCTCTCGTCGAAATGCTTGGGATTACTGATTTTAATGATCAGCCATGCATAGCCGGAACTTGCGCGCACGAATACTATTTTTGTGATTTGAATCATAGAAAGAATGCCTGGAATACTATGTATGCCAGTAATCCTCACATTAATTTCTATGCTCTTGCCGGCGAGACATCAAACTTATTATGGCAAGAAATGATTGTTACTGGACAGTTAGCCAGATATCAAAGTGTGGGTGCCGAAATCGGAGGAGCTGCTGTTGATCTTTTGAGCGCATTTACTGCATGGTGGCTTTTACCAGGCGATATTTGTGTTGATGGCGATTCTCAGAGAGCGACCGGTTTTAATGGTGTTACAACCATGACCAAGACATTTTATCCGTGGAACACAAATATAGATAAACGTTCTACCCAACAAATACCTATTCCACATAACTTAGAAACATACGATGCAGATTTTCAAAAGTGTATCCTAGGTGTTATTGACTATGGAAATGTGAATAATAATGTTTATCAAAAAGAGGGCATAGAAGTTAGTTTGCTCGCTAAAATCGAAGATAGATATTTGGTAAAAATTCGCAACAATACCGGAACCGCAACAGCATTCGAATACAATTCAAAATTATGTTTTGAAAGTGATGCAAAGAATTGGACAAATCTTCAAGATATTGAAACTACTGCTGTAATTAAAGCGCAATCATCTATTATTGTTGAAATAAGCGAAAATGCAGCGGCAACCCATCTAACTATTTCATACGAAAAGAATGGTACCAGGTATGTTTTTTATGCAAACAATCTAAACGGTTCTTCGTTGACGTTGAGCTGTTATTCTCATTCCTTTAACAGCCCAAAATATACATCTAATCATTTACAAATCAGTATTATTTCGAAGTGTGATGATTACTGGTTCTTCAAAGTAAAGAATAATAACGACGTAGAAAAAGAATTGTACTATAACGAGTACATGTGCTTTGAAAATGACGCAAAGAATTGGGAGAACATTACGAATGTTAGCAAAACAAAGCCTATTGCGCCTGGAGAATCTACTATTCTAAAGATATCTCAAAATGCCTTTGCTACTGATATAACTATTTCGTTTAACGATAGTGGAACCAGAAGAATAGTGTATGCGCATAATTTAAGCACATCACGCTCAATGTCTGTTTATTCCTATTCGAAATCTTTTAATACGTACACGAAAAATGGTTTGAAGGTTGCTTTAATTGGCAAAAGTATTGATAAATGGATGGTTGATGTTACTAACGTTTCTGGGTCTGACAGATACATAGAATTCAACCAAAAAATGTGCTTTGAAGGTGATGCTCGCAACTGGGCGAATTTAACTGATATCGGAACTACAGTTAAAGTTAAATCTAGCCGCACTGTGACGTTAATGATTGAAGAATATGCCTTTGCAACAGATATCGCTATCTCTTATGTGACTGGGAACGTTAGAAAAATAGTATATGCGCACAACCTAAGCGCGAGTTGCTCAATGACATGCTATGAAAGTGAAGCGCCTTATAATTTGTATAAAAAGAATGATATTGAAGTTGGCATTATTGGTAAAAATGGCGCAGTTTGGAAATTAAGGGTCAGAAATTGCACCGGAAGTGAAGCTTGCTTTTACTACAATAAAAAAATGTGCTTCTTTGATGATGCAAAAAACTGGACAGGGCTTATAGATATTGAAAGAACCGAACCAATACAAAGTGGCGACTCCACTGAAATTCAAATCGAAGAATACGGAACAGCAAGCAGCATAGCGATTTCATATTTGACAACCTCACAAAGAAAAGTCTTTTATGCTAATAACCTAAGCATAAATGGTTCGATGTCAGCGTATGGAAAAAGCATTAATACTATTACGTACAATACAACTACTGGAATATCTATCAGATTGTTAGGAAAAAAAGGCACAGAATGGTCTTTTGAATTAACAAACAACACTGGCAGCGCTCGTACTTTTTATTACAACCAAAAAATGTGTTTCGAAGACGATGCTAAGCAATGGAGTGGTTTAAGTAACGAAAGAAGCGTATCTATTCAAAATGGAAAAACAAATTCATTGATCAAAATCGAAGAAAACGGAACAGCAACAGATATCGCCATTTCTTATGAAGTCGGCGACAATCGTTATGTCTTCTATGCCCACGATCTGAACGCTTCTGGAACGATGACGGCAAAAGAAAATACGGTAAATTATAAGAGTTATACCAAAAATGGCATCACGGTGCAATTAATGTATAAGAAAGGTACAGTTTGGTCATTCAAATTAATAAACAACACTGGCAGTTACCGCACTTTTGAGTACAATTCAAAACTTTGCTTCGAAAATGACGCTAAAACATGGAGCAACTTAAACAATAAAAAAACCGTTAACTTAAGCGCTGGATACTATCAATGGATTAATATTGAGGAGAATTTCTTTGCTACGGATATCGCTATTTCTTATGAAGATAGTAACTATAGATACGTCTTCTACGCTCATAACCTCAACATCAATCACACGATGAGCGCATACGAAAACAAAATTGATAAAAATGCCTCGTCTGGCAACTGTGTTGCGGAAGGGACAATGATAACTCTAGCAGATGGTAGTCAAAAGCCAGTTGAAGAATTAACTGGCGATGAAATGTTACTTGTTTGGAATTTTGAAACCGGTGCTTACGACGCTGCGCCTATTATGTTTATTGATAGCGATCCGCAAGGGCATTTTGAAGTGATTAATCTTGTTTTCTCAGATGGAACAGAAGTCGACGTGATTACTGAACATGGCTTCTTTGATAAAACTCTCAATAAATTCGTTTATTTAGATGAAAATGCCAGCCAATACATTGGCCATAGCTTTATAAAACAGGATGGTGCTAGTTATAAAGAAGTTACTTTGACAAATATAACGATATCTACTAAAGTGACTAGAACCTATAGCCCTGTGACATATAGCGCGTTGTGCTATTACGTTAATGGCATGTTATCAATGCCTGGTGGCATCGAAGGAATGTTTAATATCTTTGAGGTTGATGGAGACACGATGAAATATGACGAAGAATCCATGATGCAAGATATTGAAACATATGGCTTATTAACCTATGAAGAATTATCTCAATTTGTGTCTGTTTCTGAAACCATGTTTAATGGTGTTAATGGTCAATATTTAAATATTGCAATAGGTAAAGGTCTAATTACTCCGGAAAGAATTCAAGAATTAGCCGAAAGATATGGATCATTTGTTTCTGACGAGTCTGGTGAGGAAACTAGCCAACAAACTTACACAAGCGAGTATATCCGCAACTACATTATCAATGCGTTTAATTCGAGTGGTTTCTCATTAAGACAATATATCGAACAATATATCCGTTCTTATTTCAGAAACTATAGAATGCATATTCCTTCATCGGTATACAATAGCGCAATTTGGACAACTGACTATGACGCTCGATATTTCTATGCTTCTGTAAAAGTGAGCTATCGTGGTGTAAATTTCATCTTTGATATTCGAGCGGCATATTAACAACAAAACAATTCAACAGAACAACAAAGGGATTTTCCCTTTGTTTTCTTTATATTTTAAGCAAAATAGCATATTATTTAAATTAGTTGAACAGATTTTTAGTTTTACTACGTCTTATAGGTGAGAGGCAAAAAAGTGGAAATATCAAAAAGGCTATTCGATAAATTTCTCAAAGGCGAAGATAGTGCGGTTGAAAAAGTGTATTTGCAGTACAAGAACCTCATGTACTTTATCATTGCTTCATATATATCTTCGAGATATGACACTGAAGATGTTCTTTCTGAATCATTCATCAAAGTGGTTGAGCATCGTCACGAAGTGAAAAACCCTAAAAGTTTTAAATCGTATGTTGCCTCAATTGCAAAGAATCAGGCCTTAGATTTCCTCAGGAAGCAAAGAGAGATTCCCTCCAGTGACATCATTGATGAAATATATGGAGAAGAAGATAAGACCAATGAATTGCTTTCCACATTTGAACCTCTTTTGACCAATAAAGAAACAATCGTTACTTATTTAAAGATCGGCTTTTCTTATACTTGGAATGAAATTGTTGCTGAAACAGGCATTTCTGAGAGTACTGCGAGAAGATTATATGAGAGCGCGAAAGGAAAGCTGAGAAAGGAGTTAAGATGAACTTTGAAAGACGAATGAAAAAACACATTGATTCAACATTAGAAAGCTACACACCAAACCCATACTCAAGGAAGCGTCATTTACCTTTATGGGCTAAGATTACAATTCCAATTGCCGCGGTTGCAACAGCAGTTGTGGTTGCTGTACCAATTATTAATAGCACCAGTGGTATTGGTGGCTTTATCAATCGCTTAAGAGGCACTTATGTGGATATGGATAAAGTCTCAGCGTTTTGTATTTGGTCCGCTCCTGATAAAGAAAATGCTCGTCCAAAATTAAAGAGTTTTGTAAAAATTAAAGACAACTTTAAGCTAAATTCCGCTTATGAAGATGATGAATCATCATCTCCAAACATCAATAGTGGCTCTTGGACTGAAGAGCAAAAAGAGCAATATGAATGGGAATTAGACTATGACTGGGATCCAGAAAAAGCTAGTGTCCTCATTTCCATGAATGATGATGGTTCAGTTAAAGAAGTTGTCTATGAACGCACAAACGGTCGTGGACAAGTTAGACAAGACACATTAGCGAACGCTGCAGCCGTCTTCACGACAAAGAATTTCACTTATGTGATGTATGTTGATGATGCAGAATGGGAATTCTGGAAAGATGTTAATTATGCTCAAGAAATAGTGTGCCCTAATGGATTCCATTGTCATCATGAGGAAATGCAAACAATTGTTATTCATAATCAAACGGGTAAAGTCTTTGCTCTTAAAGATTTGATGAAACAAGTTGATAAGTATTCTTATGGTAAAAACTACACAATGCAAGTTATGCCAACAAAAGATGATTTCGCTTTAGTGCATCCGATGTATGGCAATTTAATTCCTCAATGTTACGATGTTGTTTTCGATGAAGAAGAAGGATTGAATTATAAATACATTATCCCTGAAGAAGCAGAAATAATTGATTCGTTTAACTGGCATCATACAATTGCTGATGTTCGTCGTGATAAATATGGTCAAATCTTTGTTTTGGTAAATGAAGGCGTAGATTGTAACTATCGCGGAGAAAAAGAAATTGTTAGTTATAAAAAACATGAAATTATTGATAACACCCTAATCTTTGAAAGAGAAAATGAAATCTTATGTGGAACTGATAAAAGAATGTATGCATTTGATGATGGCGTGCTCAAAGTATTTGGTGAGAATTTTGAACTTACGCCAGTAGAAAAAGACTTAACCGTTTCCTTTGAAGGAATTAATGGCGCTATGATAGATGGAAATCACATCGAAAACGATACTGGTATCGTCTATCATTTAGAAGACAATTATCTCTATTCAATCTTTGGAGATGTTTACAAAGTAAGCGATGATGGATTTTATACCAGACAAGGCTCATTAAAAGGTGTTTCACTTCCAAAATATGCAGACGAAGGATTCTTACTTAACGGCGCAATTGTGGCGTTCGTTGAAGCGAAAAATGGTTTGAGTCCTTATTATTCGACAGAAGGAAAGGTCGTCCAACTATATTTTGGTTTAGAAGATGGTGAACCAAGCGTGAAATCTAGAACGATTATGGAAAACGCAACAACATGCTTTGTTTTGCACCAACGTATGTCAATGGACTTTGGTTATAAGCAATATCTATTAACTGTTGATAATGGTGAAGCTCGAGCGGAATATGTAGTAGATAGAAGTGGTGGCAGAGCCTCGTTAGTGAAACCTATTACTGAACCATTAAGACTTTAAATTTTAATAATCTTATGACACCCGGTGCATTTTAAACCACCAGGCACAATAGAGAGTATGCCCCCACAGTCGGGGCATATTTTCTTTTCTATCGCAGTTCGTAGTTCTTTTTGATAATCTCTTCTCTCTTTAATAGTCTTTTGGATGTTTGCTAAATGCATCTCGTCATTCACATCCGCTTCAGAGTAGAGGAGGGTGTTATAGATATTTTCAATCATGGATTCATTTAATGGATTATCAATAGTGATTAAGTTGATACGTTTTAAGATATCTTCAGGACCACAGACATTAAATAAATCTAACCCGTCCCCGTTATTTTTTACTAAAACGATAAAACAGTAGATGGGATAATCTCTTCCAATAATGCGCTTAATCATACGAATATGAGATTGGTTTTGTTTTAAAGGATTATGGAATGTTTCAGTCTTCATCCTCCCTTTAAATGGGAATGTCTTTTTCCAATAGGAGTCATCCTCTCCACCTTCAATATTTCCAAAGTAGTTTTTAGTCTCAATAACGAAAATACCATTACTACGAATGAGTATATGGTCGATTTGATGTGAGACTTGATTATCTCCAAGGAGGACTAGATTATTAATTAAACGATGGAAAGATTTATCAGCATCTAAAATAGAGGCGACCAGACGTTCGCCTTCTTCGCCTCTTTTTAGTTTTCCTTTATTGTTCTTCGCCATTCAAGATTGGTTTTAAGTATTTGAGTGTGTTTTCATTAAGCAACTCATTAAGTAAGAAGCCAAATGTTTCAATGGCTTCATCTTCATGATTTAAACCCACTGCAGTGTAATGTAATTCTAAATAATCACGATCTTTGATATTAGTGATGTACGCTCTAAACCAAGGATTGTTTTCGTTAAAAGCGTTAATTAAATATAAGTTATCATATGTTCTTTCAATGACATCGAATGTTAAGAATAAGTGAATTGTGCCACTAGAGAACGCCACAAATCTACAGTAAACAGAATTAATAAAATATTCTTTCGCAGTAATTTGACTATGAAGTGTGACCGAATTAGCGTCTTCTTCATGAACTTGAAGACCAATCTTTTCACCCATTTTTAATAGTTTTTCTTTTAAATTATTAAGATTCATATGATATACCTCGTTTTATTTCCCAAACATTATAACATAATTAACTTTTATTAAGTTATGCACTTGTGTAAAATAGTGGGGTATGAAATTAAGCATTGTAGTTCCTTGCTATAACGAAAGTAAAGACATCGCTAAAAACGCGGAAATTATCAAAGATAAATTAAAAGAACTCAAACAAGACTATGAATTAATCTTAGTCAATGATGGTAGTAAAGATAACACTAAAGACGTTATCGAATCCATCGAAGGAGTGAAAGCTTTATCTTACGATGCTAACCGTGGTAAAGGTGGTGCGGTTAAATACGGCATTGAAAACGCCACTGGCGATTATGTTTTATTCATGGACGCTGATTTAAGTACAGACTTAGAAGCCATTAAACGCACGATGGAATTAGCCCCTAACTATGACATGATCATTGGTAGTAGACACGCTAAAGATAGTGTCATTAAAAAGAAACAACCAGCCTTAAGAGTGTTTATTGGTTGGTGCTGCCGTAAACTTGTTAACATGAAGTTCCACTTCAAATATAAAGATACTCAATGTGGCTTTAAAGCGATGAGAACTGATGTTGCTAAAAAGATTGTGGCCAAACAAGTCGTCAATAACTTTGCCTTTGACGTTGAATACTTATATATCGCTAATCTAAATAACTTATCCATTTATGAAATGGGTGTTATTTGGTCTGATGACCGTGGTAGTACCGTTTCACCATTAAAATCATCCATTAAATTCTTTAAGGATTTATCATTTATTAAAAAGCATAAAAAGACTTATTTGTTCGATGAAGAAAAGTAAGAGCTTATGGCTCTTTTATTTTGAAACAAATAGTACAAACTATACTTGCAAATGCACATAAAATTTAGTAAAATAAGGTGCAAATGAAAGAAAATACTAACTATTCGAAGATACAAAAACTATTTAAAAATAATGGTGAATTCATCACTAGAGCAGATATTAATTCCGCTAATATACCATCATGGTTTCTTTCTGATTTTGTAAAAAGAAATAGCCTTGTTAAAGTTGCGCCTGGTTTTTACGCTTCCAGTGATTTCATAATCGATGATCTGTTTATTCTTCAAAAAAGATTTCCAAAATACATCTTTTCTGGAATGAGTGCTCTATATCTACACGGGCTTACCGATAAGATTCCAACTGTAATCGAGGTTACTGCGCCTCAAAACTATAATCCATCAAGAAAGGTAATTGATAATCTCTCCATTCACAAAATATCTAGTGATGATAAATATTGCCTCGGAATAGAAGGAGTAAAAACAATGTTTGGCAACATCGTTAGAACATATGATGCAGAACGTACAATGTGCGATGTGATTAAATATCGCGATAGGTATGATTCTGAAACGTTTGTTAAAGCAATTAAGTCATACATTAAAAAAGTAAATAATCAAATCAAACTCTTTAGATATGCTAAAGAACTTGGAATAGAAAAAAAGGTTTACGAAATGATGGAGGTCCTCGCAAATGAGAATTAATAAAGACTCACTCAAGGCCAGGGCCAACGATATTTATTAAATAATCAAAGAAATAAGTGAATCGTCTTTTAACAAAATAGACAAATCATCCTCGTTATTAATGACGAGGTTTTTTGTTTTTTGATAGAAAGTATTAATCACTCTGTCTGTTGGGGTTTTAGCTTTCTTATAATTGTCTTCAGTAAGACCCTCTAATTGTTCTTCGATTAAAGTCACCATGCATCTACGGAGCAACGCAATTAATGAAGTTTCTAACCAACAATAAATGCCTTTATTAATGCGTTTTAGTTTAATGAATAAATCTAAACCATCATCTGGGTTATGCCATAAATCAGCGAAGATATAATCATATCTCTTCTTATTAGAAACATAACTAATCGCATCATCACAAATAATAGTGATTTTGTTTTTGTTTCTAAATGATGGGAATAAGACTTTATTAAATAAATTAATGATGTTTTTATCTTTTTCGATAATAGTGATGTGTTTAACTTCACTTTTTTCGCTCATCATAAATGGGACATAGCCCATCCCTAAACCGAGCACTAATACATCACCTTTAGCCTTTTCAATAAATGGCTTCATTGTTTCAATTTCATTAGGGTTAAGTGACATCCAAACATTGTTGCCTTGGCATAGGGCTAAATAAGAAAACTTTTCTTTAAAGAAACCAATATTGCTAAGCTCTTGATATTTATCGTTCACATTAATCTCATCATATGGAAATGTTTGATATGGTTCATAGCTAATCTTTTTAATAGAGTAACCATTAAAACTACCATTAGCTTTGACTGTTTTAGCGTATAAATCATTCTCGTAGACTTTTGGATCTAAACATTTGATGCGGTCACGCACAAACTCTTTGAGGATGTCTCTTATTTCTTGGTCATCTTTATCTAGTTCAAAATTTTCAAACATCATCTCAAGCATCGCGTCCTCAGGTGACTGATATTGTTTAATTTGATTGATATCAAAAAAGTCAGTGTAGTTACATGCTTCGCTTAATAAATCCGCAACCCAAGTATTGATCTGATTAGTTTTAATAATGTTATCTATTTGATTTTTAAGAAAGATATTATCAGCAATTTTCATGCTTTTATGATACAACAGATATACGTATAATATGTATATCAATTGAGGAATTTGATTATGAAGAAGTTTTTTAAGGGTTTATTAATTACCCTTGTTGTGATGATTATCTTACCTATCGCTTTATTATTTATCTTTGTTTTTGACACCGGCAAAATGGCGGTCACATATGATGATAACTTCACCCAAGAAACAATGACTAAAAAACTTGTCGTCGATTCTTTAGACCACACAGTGGATGAAAAACAAATCAAATTCTCTATTACTGAACAAGATATCAATAACTATATCCACGCAGCAATTAAGGATAATGAACAATTAAATAAGTATTTAACTCAACTCGCTATCGACATCAAAGAAGATTCCTACGTTTTAAATGTTTCTGGTAAAGCATGGTTCTTTGAAACAAGAGCGAAACTGACCACAACTTTATCCAAAGAAACAGTCGTCTCCGCGGATGGAGAGAAAGAAGCTTTTGTTTTAACTGTTAAGAAGATGACATTAGGTCGTTTAACAAAGTTAAAAGAAGTCATCTCTTTCTTCTTATCTAGATACATCAATAATGAAACAGTTGACGCCTTAACCGCGGCTATTCATTTACATTCTGATTTAAAGAACTCCAAGTTATTTATCTACACCGAAGACTTAAGAGAACTTATTAATAAAGGTATCAGTGGTGGTTCAGGCACTTCTGATTACTATTTCTCATTTATTAATGACTTCTTAGATTTAAATCTTGTGAATATTGACTTCTATGGTGGTGAATCGTTAAGCATTGATGTTAATCTTCAAAGATTAACTGGTAATGATTATGATGCCTCTTTAGGGGAAAATGTCTATTACCCAATGAACTATGAAGATACAACCACAAAGCTCACAATCGATGGTGAAGAAAAGAAGTTATCTTTAGATGTGATTAGAGAAGCATGTGTTTCTTTAATGAATCAACAATTAATTACCATGAGTGATGTTAACGCTGTTAGTGATTACCTCTTTAATGGTTATAACGGTAGTAACGCTCCAAGCGCTAATCTTTCATCAATTGGTATCACCAATAAAGAAACATATAGAGGCTTCAATTTAGTAACTTCTGAATCTATTGATGAGATTTTAAGAAACGCTATTAGTACATTCGATGGTTATTCCTTATCTTTGGATTCCTTTGATATCGCTAAGTTAAAAGAAAGCGAAATCAATCTCTTTATGAAGACACAAAGTGCCTTAGGCAATAAGTTCTTCTTACAACGTGAAGTAGCTGATAGTCAAAATAAGCTCAATTACATTGCTTTAGATAATGCTTACATGAATATCTATGGCGCTGCCGCCATCGTCAGTGTGGGTCTTAATATTAACGGTTTAGAAACATGGACCACATTAAAGATGGATGCTGATACATCTAATACTGATCCTCATAAATTAGTGTATAAACCTGCTAATCTTTACTTTGGTAAAGCTAGTGAAAATCTCACAGTTAGTGATGATTCTAAGCAAGTCATCTATGAAACACTCGCTGAAGCGGTGAATCAATCTTCTTTCAAGTTTGAAAGAGATGGCACATTGACAATCTCCTTTGATTCATTATTCACCAGTGCAATTAATAGCATCGATACATCTAATCCAGTAATGGCGCAATACAAATCATTCCTTCAAAATAACGCTGATGTCAGTGTTGTTGTGGAGGGTGATAATGTGACCGATAACTCAATGGTTAAAATCCAAGCGGTTCGTAGAGCCTAAATATTCTTAAATATATCGTGAATACAGTCTGTGATTTCGTCGCAGACTTTTTCATATCTGCCGGTATACCAAGGATCTTCAATCTCATAGATACTAGGAGTGAATTTATTAATGCGATAAATAATGTTTTTGTGGTTATCTAATTGTCTAAGAAGAGAATAATAGTTCTCATCATCCATACAAAAAATATAATCCGCTTCTTCATAGTCAGATTGTCTAATTCTAGTCGCAGCGTGAGGATATAAAGTAATGCCTCTTCGATATAGTTCTCTTTTCATTGGAGGATAGACATCATTACCGATTTCTTCAGAGGAAGTCGCTCTAATAGAAATATTGAATTCTCTATCCCGTCCTTGCTCTTTTAGGTATTGTTTGGCAATAAAAGCCGCAGCGGGGCTACGGCAAATAGAACCATGACAAACGAATAAAATATTCTTCATTATTCGAGTTCAAACGCTCCAGTATAGAGTTGATAGTAATAGCCTTTTTCGGCGATTAAGGATTCGTGATTACCTCTTTCGATAATTTCACCATGATCAAGCACTAAGATGTAGTCAGCGTTTTGAATCGTGGACAATCTATGAGCGATAACGAATGTTGTTCTACCTTTCATTAATTGATCCATACCTTTTTGCACTAATCTTTCAGTACGAGTATCAATAGAAGATGTCGCTTCATCAAGAATCATAACAGGAGCATCGGCAATGGCCGCTCTAGCGATAGAGATTAATTGTCTTTGACCTTGTGAAAGGTTCGCGCCGTCACCAGAAAGCACAGTATTAAAGCCTTGTGGTAATCGCATAATGAAATCATAGGCATTAGCAATCTTTGCGGCTTCATAGACTTCTTCATCAGTCGCGTCTAATCGACCATATCTAATATTTTCCATGACTGTACCGGTGAACAAGTTCACATCTTGTAAAATCACGCCTAAAGAGTGACGTAAGTCGTCTTTCTTAATCTTATTAATATTTATGCCATCGTAACGGATTTTGCCATCAGCGATGTCATAGAAACGGTTAATTAAGTTAGTAATAGTGGTCTTACCCGCGCCAGTGGCGCCCACTAAAGCGATTTGTTGACCTGGGTGAGCGTAGACACTGACATTCTTAAGAACAGTCTTCTTACCATCATAAGAGAAGTCAATATCGTCAATAACGATATCACCCTTAAGTTCAGTATATGTTAATGTACCATCCGCTTTATGTGGATGTTTCCAAGCATAATATCTAGTTTTTTCACTAGTTTCAACAAAACTACCGTCTTCGTTATATTTAATATTTACTAAAGTAACATAGCCTTCATCTGTTTCGACTTTTTCATCAATAATATCAAAGCATCTTGATGCACCAGCGGTACCCATGACGACGAAGGTCACTTGTTGTGAGAAGTTAGAAATGTTTTGTGTGAACATTCTAGATAACATCAAGAATGGAACGAGTAAGTTAGAGTAGAAATCATCCGCTTCGATTCTATCTAAACCACCAATGAGTTTTAAGTTATATGTATCGATATGATAAATCTTTGGTAAGAGATATAAGATACAGCCTAAGATCACGATTAAGGCATACATAAAGTTACCAATGTTGCCGTTGATTGGCATCATGATATTGCCGTGGATATTCGCTGTTGCAGCATTGTTATATAATTCGTCATTAACCGCTTCAAAGTCTTTTAAACTATCTTCTTCGTGAGTAAAGACTTTAATAACTTTTAAGCCAGTAATACTTTCTTCAATATTACCCTCAACTTTACCTAAGCTTCTTTGTTGGGCGACGAAGAATTTTGAAGCACGTCCACCGATAATCTTGGTGTTAAAGACCATTGCAATGGTGCCTAAGATAACGATTAATGTCATCCAAATGGAGAACATCAACATAATGAATAAAGCGGAGACCGCTGTAATACCTGTCGCAAAGATATTTGGTAGAGATTGAGAAATTAATTGTCTAATAGTGTCGATATCGTTAGTGTATAACGACATAATGGCACCGTTTTGGTGTGTATCAAAATATTTGATAGGAAGCTTTTGCATGTGGGAGAACATCTTATTACGGAAAAGATTTAAATACTTTTGTGTAACAATCGCCATTGTTCTAGTCCATGTCCATGAACAAAGAACACCCACTAAGTAGATGATGCCTAAAGCAACCACTAAGGTCACTAAGTTAACACCTTTAAGAGGAATACCACCTAATAAGGAAATATCAAATGAACCAGTGAGGATATTAACATCCACTGAATCTAACTTCATTGGAATAGCCTTTGTTAATAAGTCAGTAATCATACTAGCGAAGACTGAACCACTTAAATTAACAAAGATAGAAAGAATAAGAGTGACTAAGGAAATAATTAATTCAAGCTTAAAGTTTTTCCAAAGTGATTTGACTAAACGCGCAACTGTACCTTTTTTAGGCTTAGCGTATTGTCTAATACGAGGAGCTGGCATATTAATTACCTCCTTTCTGTGTTTGTGATTGATAAACTTCACGATAAATCTCGTTATTCTCTAATAACTGTTTATGTGTACCAATACCGTTAATTTCACCATTATCTAAAACAATGATTTGATCAGCTTCTTCAATAGAGCTAATTCTTTGAGCGATGACAATCTTTGTCATATCTGGTAAATCATTCTTTAAGGCTTTTCTAATTAATCTATCAGTCTTAGTGTCCACAGCAGAGGTGGAGTCATCTAAGATTAAAATCTTAGGATTCTTAAGTAACGCTCTAGCGATACATAATCTTTGTTTTTGACCACCAGAGAAGTTCGCGCCACCTTGTTCAACGACTTTATTAAGTCTTTCTTGTGTGGCTTCAATAGTTTCAGACATTTGGGCCACTCTTAAGGCTTTAACGATTTCTTCATCTGTTGCTTCTTTATTACCCCAGCGCATATTAGAGGCTACTGTACCACTAAATAAGAAGTTCTTTTGAAGAACGACTGCGACAGAATCTCTTAGTGCCTTAAGGTCATATTCTTTAACGTCGTGATTGCCCACTAAAACTCTTCCTTCAGTGGTGTCATATAATCTAGAAATCAAATTAACTAATGTGGATTTACCGCTACCAGTGGAACCGATAATACCAATAAACTCACCTGACTTAATATTGATATTTAAGCCATTAACAGCATAACGTTCCGCTTCTTTTTTATATTTGAATGAAACATTATCAAATACTACTGAACCATCATTAACTTCCATCACTGGGTTTTCTGGATTCTTAATTGTCGGTTCTTCATCTAAAACTTCACTAATACGTCTTATTGATTCAAATGACATGACTAACATCGTGACAATCATGGAGATCATCATGATAGACATTAAGATTTGGATACCATATGTGAGCAACGCAGACATATCTGGAATAGATAATTGACCCCATTGGAATAAAATAGTTGGTTTACCATCAGCGTCAGTGCCCCAATATGGTGTTGTTTCTTTAAAAATTAAAGTTGCCGCGAAGAACATTGTAATAATGTAAACAACGTGAATAGATGTATTCATTAAAGGTGTCATTAAAGAGACAATCTTTTCTGCTTTAATGAATTCCTTACTTAAGTTATTAGAGGCAGTGGAGAACTTATTATCTTCATAGCCTTCTCTAACATAAGATTTAACCACTCTCATACCAGAGACATTTTCTTGAACTGATTCATTAAGAGCATCGTATTTCTTAAAGACTCTTCTAAAGATACCCATCGCAAATCTTGCTAAAACAACAAAGATAATACCGATAACAGGAATAGCGGCCACAAAGATCCAGGCTAAGTTACCACCAACAACAAAAGCCATAATCGCTGAGAAGATGAGCATTAATGGTGCCCTAACAACGATTCTAATGGCCATCGCAAATGAGTTTTGTGTATTGGTGACGTCTGTTGTCATTCTAGTCACTAAACTAGAAGCATGGAAATGGTCGATATTCTCAAAAGAGAATGATTCAACTTTTTGATATAAATCGTGTCTTAAGTTTTTAGCAAAACCACTAGCAGCGTAAGCGGCAAATCTACCACCTAAGATACCACAGGTAATAGAGACAACCGCCATGGCTAAGATTACTAAAATGAAAGGAAGTAATTCTTTGATAGAATTAACTTTCTCAATTCTTTCGACAAATTCACTCATTACTAATGGTAAAGCACATTCAACTGCCGCTTCACCAATCATAAATAAAGGAGTAATAATCGCATATTTCTTAAATTCTCTAACGCTCTTTAGAACTTTAAATATTGATTTAAGCATCTAATTATTCTCCTTTCTTATCATGCTAGAAAATTGTAAAGTTCGATAACGAACTTGTCAATTGAAAAACAACAATGACTACCAAAGTTGGCGGAAACTCAAACAAAAGTTGTATAATATAGAGGCTATGAAAAAGAATTATGATTATTTAATTGTTGGCGCTGGTTTATTCGGCGCGGTGGCCGCTCATGAATTAAACAAACGCGGCTATAAAGTTTTAGTGGTGGAAAAACGTAATAACATCGCTGGAAACATCTACACAGAAGAAATTGAAGGTATCCAAGTTCATAAATATGGACCACATATCTTCCATACATCTAAAAAAGAAATCTGGGACTATGTTAATCAATTTGCGAAGTTCAACGATTTCATCAACATGCCTTTAGCCTATTACAAAGGCAAGTACTATAACATGCCATTCAACATGAACACATTCCATCAAATTTTTGGAGTGGATAAACCAGAAGAAGCTAAGGCGTGTATCGAAAAAGAGATAAAAGCCGCTAATATCAAGGAACCAAAAAACCTTGAAGAAAAAGCAATCTCCATGGTGGGTACAACTATCTATGAAATGCTCATAAAAGGCTATACCCAAAAACAATGGGGTAGACCATGTAATGAATTACCACCTTTCATCATCACTCGTTTACCAGTGAGATATGAATATAACAACAACTACTTCAATGATATTTATCAAGGTATCCCAATTGGTGGTTACACCAAATGGATTGCTAATATGCTTAAAGGCATTGAAGTAAGATTAGGTGTTGATTATTTAGAACATAAAGATGAATTAAACGCTCTCGCAGATGAAATCATCTATACCGGTGAAATCGATAAGTTCTTTGACTATAAGTTAGGCGCTCTTGAATGGAGATCACTTAGATTCGAAGAAGAAATCATCGATAAACCTGATTACCAAGGTAATGCTGTTGTTAACTATACAGAATATGAAGTGCCATATACCCGTATCGCGGAACATCAATACTTTGAACCAGGACAAAAGCACAATAAGACAGTCATCACAAAAGAATACTCTAAGACTTGGACTTTAGGGGACGAAGCATATTATCCACTTAATAACGAGAAGAATAGTGTGCTATACTTAAAATATCAAGAATTAGCCAAACAAAATCCACATATTCACTTTGGTGGTCGTTTAGGTACCTATTCTTATTACAACATGGACGTGGTAGTAGAGAAGGCACTTCAATTAGTAGAGAGCCTTCTTAACTAAGTAACTTGCATAAATATTCAACTTTACTATAATGTTGTAAGGCCAAAGGGCCGGGTTTAATAACGAATTATGAAATACATTACATTTACAATTCCTTGCTACAACTCACAAGACTACATGCGCCACTGCATCGATAATCTCGTTGCCGCTGGTGAAGATGTTGAGGTCATCATCGTCAATGACGGTAGTAAAGATGATACTGGAAAAATCGCTGACGAATATGAAAAGAAATACCCAACAATCGTGAAAGCTATTCAAAAAGAGAATGGTGGTCATGGTTCAGGCGTTATGGCGGGTATCCGCAATGCGCAAGGTATGTTCTTTAAAGTTGTCGATAGTGACGACTGGGTTGAAACCAAAGATGTTTTAGACATGCTTGAATTAATCAAACGTCATGAAGCAGAAAAAGTTAATATCGACTTATATATCACAAACTATGTTTATGAACACGCGGCTGACAATTCACAATTTGTCATGCATTACCGCAAATGCTTACCACCAGAACAAATCATTGCTTGGGAAGATATGAAACGTGTGAAATTAGAAACAGTCTTCTTAATGCACTCATTAATGTATAGAACTTCTAAGTTAAGAGAATCCAAAATGGATCTTCCTAACCATACCTTCTATGTTGATGACATCTATGCCTATCAACCATTACCATTCATGAAGAAGATCTTCTATCATGATATTGATTTATATCATTACTTCATCGGTAGAGCGGATCAATCCGTTAACTATGGCACAATGTGTAAGAGATACGAACAACAAATGAGAGTGTTCAAAATCATGTTTACAGCCTATAAGTATGATGAAATCATTAAACAACCAAAACACTTAAAGAAATATATGTTCAAATGGTTAATGACAATATGTGGCATTACCATTATGACCATTGTTGGCACTAAAGAAGATAAAAAGAAACGTTGGAAAGTGTTCCATGAATACTTCGACGAACTTAAAGGACTCGATAAGAAACTCTATAACAAGATTAGACATCGTTCCTTAGCGTGCTTTGCCTTCAACTTACCAGGTTATGGTTTAAAATCATTCGCTAGTAAGAATGGTTATAAAGTTTTCCAAAAGAGATTAAAACTTGGCTAATAGCAAAGACCTCTCAAATGAGAGGTTTTTTGTTGCAACTTAGAATTATTCTTCTAGAATATAAGTTATCTATAAAGGGAGTTATTAAAATGAAAGAAAAAACTGCAAGTATTGTTTCTGCAATCATTACAATTGCCTTAGGCATTCTTGTCGCTATCTTTGGCTTTGGTGCTTTAGACATCTATGTCGGTATCGGCTGTTTAGTTGCCGGTGTCGTTTTAGCGGTCGTTAACATCGTTTTCATCGCTAAAAAGAAACCAATATCATTCAGTGGCTTATTCTTAGGCGTCGCTTTAATTGTTATTGGTATCTTCTTATTAACCGGCTACTTATCATTTGGTGTCTTAGAACATCTCATTGTTGCGATTATCTTAGGCTTAGGTATTGCGTTAGCACTATATGGCATCTTAACAATTGCTGTTGCTAAACAAGTACCATTTGGCGTGGTTCAAATGATTCTTGGTTTAGCGATTATCGCTTTAGCAATTGTTTACATGAACGTTGCGGAATTCAGAACAGCCTTCTGGATTATCGTCGGTGTCATTATCGCTATCTATGGTGTCTTAGACTTAGTAATGATCTTAACCAATAAGAAAAAGAAATAGTTAAAACGCTAAAGATTGAAAAGGAATCACATAATGTGGTTCTTTTTCTTTTTCAATTGATAAGTTATACTCATATCGGCTATTTTTTCTTGAATGCGCCTCAAAGTTTACGTAAATACCAACCCAAAGTTGGTGGTGTGTAAACCAATAATTTAAATAAAATAAACCCGACACTTTGTAAGGAGGGCTTAATATGACCACTGGTGAAAAACTACAAAATCTTAGAAAGAAAAATAATTATACACAAGAAGATCTCGCAGACATTATGAGCGTGTCTCGTCAGTCTATCTCTAAATGGGAAAGCGATGTAGCGTTTCCTGAAACAGAAAAAATAATCACATTGGCAAAGTTATATAACTGTTCCATCGATTATTTATTAAAAGAAGATGACGATGATCCAAGACCTGTTGAAATGATTCGCAAAAGAAAATACACCGTGAAGAGATTGCCTTTAGTCCTAACAACCGGTGTAACTTATATATTGTTTTTAATGCTTTGCTTCCTCCCATGGTTTGGTGGAATATACACTCGTACAGATAGTGTTTATTTCTATAACACAGCGATAGAACATGTCGTGAGTGGAAACGAAATAGAGTTCGTTACTAGTTTTTATGACTTATTCCTAATGATAGGTAATCCGTTTACAAATGCGCAAGCTATTAGAGTCTTTGCTTATATCTTGACTTCTTTTGCCAATATTATGCTTATCTTCGTTTTGCTTTATGCGTTTATAGACAAAAAGCCATTCAAAATCATAATTAGAGTGGGAAACTGCATTTTCTTGTTTGGATTATTACTTACATTAACTATGGCATTCTTCTCCGAAGTATCGTGGACTCCAGTGCCATTTGTTGCACTTAGTTTTTCGCTTTTCCAAGTAATCTTGCAGTATGCAATCAAACCAATTAGAGTGACTCGTTAATCTCTTTAATAACTGGTATGTCCACTTTGATTTCCTTACGGTCATAAGTGACAAAACCATTCATCTCTTCTTCAACATCACTTAGTTGAGTATAGATGAAACCAGACATACCTTTATTCTTACAAGGTTTAATCTCTTCGTTAATAAATCTTATATATTCTTTCTGGAAGTCTTCTTTATTGTTAAATAATAAGTAAATGAAGCCTTCCTTTTTCTTTGCTTCTTTTAAACGTTTATCAAGGATATAAGCGCCACATTCAGAACAGACATAAGCTCTTCCTTTTAGTTTGAATCTGTTAGGCACTTTAACTTTCCATTTATAGATATGCATTGATTTAACATCGCTACTACCTTGGTCATGCCATCCTGATGCATGGTCATAGATTCTAGTAGGATCAATGAGCTTAAGCTCTTGATAAATCTTTTTTGCGTCGAATTGCCCCCAGCCCTCATTAAAGATGGTCCAATAAACAATGCATGGACAGTTATAAAGTAAGTCGATAGTTTCCTTAAATTCGTTAAGAGCTTCTCGTCTTCCTTCTTCATTTTCTCTAAAGAATTTTTTATATCTATGGTCATTAATTTTATATCTCACAAATAGTGGAACTTGGTTGAGCCAGAAATCATATTTTGTGCAGCCATTTACAAAGTCTTGCCACACGAGCAAACCAAGTCTATCGCAGTGATAATACCACCTCATAGATTCAATCTTAATATGCTTCCTAGATACATTAAATCCAAGTGACTTAATGAGGTTAATATCATTTATGTAATCTTCATCGCTATTAGGCGTTAATAAGCCATCCTGATAATAGCCTTGATCAAGAACACCTTTCATAAAATAAGGATTGTTATTCAAGGCGATAACTGTTTTACCTTTTTCATTTTTCATTAACGAAACTTTTCTCATCGCAAAATAAGAAGAAACTTCATCAACATCATTTGATATAACGAATTCATAAAGGTATGGATCTTCAGGCGACCAAAGTCTCATATCTTTAATAGAAATAATGTTCTCTTTATCCGCTTCAATTTCGTAAATTTGATTTTTTAAATTGAGTTTTGCAGACTTATTGGAACTTTTGAAGCTTATTTTAACGACTTTTTCGTCAATATCTGGAGTAATCTTAATTGATTCAATATAACCAGTCTTAACACTCTCTAACCACACTGGCATATAGATACCAGATTGAGGTTTATACCAGATGCCTTCAGGCTTCAAAGCTTGTTTACCTGAACTATGATAGGAACTATTTGTGGTGTCTTGTACTCGTACAATAATCGTAGCGGTATTGTCCTCTAAATATGGTTTGATATCCATTTCAAAAGGAAGGAAACCACCGACATGTTTCATTACAAATTGGCCATTAACAAACACTTCTGCGATTTGGTCAACCGCTCCAAAGTGTAGTATAACTTTATCTTTAATAAATTCCTTAGGTAATTCAACATTTAATTTATAGAAAAGATAGTCATCAGGAAGGACAGTTTTATTAACGCCACTCTTCTCTACTTCAGGAGAAAAAGGCACTAAGATTTGACCATCAAATTTACTAGGAATTTTATTTTCTTTTCTAATGTCGTATTCCCAATATCCGTT
>JAEEGJ010010194.1_pt1 | contig 24645 bp, 17 predicted proteins | sample 8958761 | NCBI WGS metagenome assembly JAEEGJ01 (sample SAMN16246546, study PRJNA631951) | gut metagenome | biome: gut microbiome; feature: rumen; material: RS-attached | host: Bos | place: Iran: Karaj | collected 2018-10 | reverse complement strand
TGCCCATAGTATTGTGCTTACCGCAAGCGACAGAAGAGTAATGATTCGTTTCATGCACAAATATACGAATTAACAAAACACCGTCCTGCTGTTTCCCATTCATAAAGGATGCGGGGTACTCTTCAAGCATCCCGCATCCCCACCTAATAACCTAATCTAACCAAACCCCACGTTTCTATTTCAATCATTTCTTTCCATCTACATCTGCTCTGAAAAATGGCGGGTGAAATACACCATGGCGCGACGCAGGGCGTCATACCAGTAGTAGGAAGCATGGGCGCCGTCGAAGCATCGGAACTGGACTTTCATGCCGTTCTTTTTCATCTGCTGGTAAGTAGCGACGTTGGCGTCGAAGAGGAAATCATCGTCACCGCAGTCCAGAACAAAGTAAACACTCTTGGCTTCCTCGATCTGCTCGGCGGTGTAGTTGCCACCGTTCATGGACTGAGGCAGTACGGAAGGATTGGCCTGAGCCGTATCGAAGAGGGCCGGGCTTACGGCTGCGGAGATGGCATAGACGCTGGAGAAGAGTTCCGGATGGCGCATGCCATAGTTGAAGGAACCACCGCCGCCCATGGAAAGGCCACCGATGGCACGATGCCCCTTGTCGGGGATGGTACGGTAGCGCTTATCGATGCAGGGCATTAGTTCGTTGAAGAAATAGTCCTCATACTTCCAGTCCTGCTGGTTGAAATAGCCCATATGGCCGGCTTCGTTGGCATTGGGGAACACCACGATGCATTCGGCGGCCGCACCGTCATTGTACGCCATCGTCAGGGCTTCACTAATCATGGACACAGGGATGTTGGCCCACTCCCAATCATTTTCACCAGCACCATGAAGCATATATACTACGGGATAGCGGCGCTCGGTTTCTTTGGAATAGTTGCGCGGCAGCATCACGGAGAAGTTTTTATCCGCATTCAGCACATTACTGTGGAAATAGAGATGTTCCACGGGAATGGGGAATACGCGTGCCTGATGGGCGGCAGGGTCCTGCTCTTTCACTTCCTGTGCATGCAGGGAGAAAGCGGCTGCCAGCAGGACGGCAGCAAGGGTGAGAATCTTTTTCATATCAGTGATTTAAAGTAATCTCTTGCAAAGGCTGAACAGGTTCCATCACGCGGTTCACTTCCCAGCGGGAGGCTTTCCCTAGGCGGAAAGGAACGGAGCATCTGATATCGGCCACAGAGGCGCCGAAATGCACCTGATACGTGCCTGCCGCCGTTTCCCAGGCCGAGGAAACCTCGTTAAAAGAAGCCAGACCATAGGCCGATACCGGGAAGTTGAGCACCTCGCTCTCCCCCGGCAGCAGCAACCGGGTCTTGGCGAATGACCTTAACTCCAGCGTCGGTTTCTCCAGGCCGCCGGAAGGAGCCGTCACATATAACTGCACCGCTTCCTTTCCGGCCAAAGAGCCGGTATTGGTCACAGTCACTGTCGCTACAAAACCGTCAGAAGAAGCCTTCACCGAAGGTTTGGAATAAGCGAAAGTCGTATAGCTGAGACCATAACCGAAAGGATAGGAAACATCCTTCCCGAAAGAAGAGAAATACCTGTATCCCACATAGATACCTTCCTCGTACAAGGTATAGTCCACATCCTTCACCAACGGTTCTTTCCTTCCGGTGACGGACATTACCGGACCGAAAGAAGGAGGCCCCACAAAGTCGTAAGGGAAGTTATGGGACGAAGGATGGTCAAAGTATTGCAGCGGGAAGGTCATCGTCAGTTTTCCTGACGGGGAAGCTTTGCCAGAAAGGACATCCGCCACGGCGTTACCACCTTCCTGCCCCAGCTGCCAGGCCAGCAGGATGGCATCCGGCCAAGCTCTCCAAGACGCCGTTTCGATGACACCGGACACATTGAGAACCACAACAACCTTTTTCCCTACGGCATGGTAGGCATCACATACATTTCGAAGCAGAGCCATCTCGTCGGCGGAAAGGTCGAAGTCGGCAGGAATCTTGCGGTCCGTTGCCTCACCGGCATTCCGGCCTATAGTGATGACGGCCACATCCCCCTTCGTGCGTGCAAACAGTTTTTCCCGGCTGACGGACAGTTCCGGTACGGGCGGCGCCGGATTCAGGATCGTATAGGTTTCCTCTGCACGAAGGGCATCGTAATAAGTCAGCCAGGACATATACAGATTGTCCAGATAGGAATCCATCTTGTATCCGGCATCCCGGAGCCCGTCCTTCAGGCTTACGGTATATGCGGCGTTCACCTTGCCGGAACCCGTACCGCCAGAGATAAAACGGTAAGAAGTATTTCCGTACAGATCAACCATTTCTACATTCTTCAGCGGCAATACTCCGTCATTCTTCAGGAGCACCATTCCCTCCGAAGCCACCTGCCTGGAAAGGGCGGCATGGGCCTGAAGGTCCGGCTCATCGGTGGCCATCTTCCCTTTGTACGTGTTGGTGCGCAGCACCACTTCCAGTACGCGGCGTACACACAAATCCACATCCGCAATGGACAATGTTCCGACTTTCACTTGCTGAACAATATCTTGCATCTGGTCTTTGTTGCCAGGCATCATCAGGTCGTTCCCGGCGTGGACTTGAGCGGCCGTGTTGCGTTTCGCTGTCCAGTCGCTTAAGACGATACCTTCGAAACCCCACTCCTTGCGCAGGATGGTTGTAAGCAACGCCGGATCCTCCTGCGTCCAAGGGCCGTTGATACGGTTGTAGGAACTCATCACCGTCCAAGGCTGCGCCTCCTTTACCACAATTTCAAAGCCCTTGAGATACAATTCCCGTAGCGCCCGGGTGCCCAGGATATCGTCGTTGTCCTTCCGGTTGGTTTCCTGGCTGTTCACCGCAAAGTGTTTCACGGAAGTACCGACGTTCCGGCTTTGGATACCACTTACCATGGCAGAGGCCATCTTTCCCGTCAGCAAAGGATCTTCCGAGTAGTATTCGAAATTGCGTCCGTTCAGAGGGTTCCGGTGCAGGTTCATGCCCGGCGCCAGCATTACGTCCACACCATAGGCACAAGCTTCCTCTCCCATGGCCATTCCAATCTGCTTCACCAAGTCCGTATTCCAGGTCGACGCCAGTGCCGTGCCCACGGGGAAAGCCGTGCAGTAATAGTCACCCTCCTTTCCTCTATGCTTCACGGAAAGACGCAGGCCTGCAGGACCGTCGGCCATCACAATGGGGGTGATCCCCAGATGCGGGAAAGCATATGTGGAACCGCCAACACCCATCCGGTTGTCATACATTCGAGCCGATTCCGGCAGTTGATATTCAATGGTTTCCGCGCTGCCGCCGTAGAGCACGCCCTGGTTGGCACCTACTAGCAGGGCAGCCTTCTCTTCCAGGGTCATGGCTTGCAAAACAGCATCCACATTTTCGGCCGACAACCGGGGCTGCGCATGCGCCATGAGGCAAACGAAGCAGAGGATGAACAGACAGATGGGTTTGCGCATTTATTCTACAGTAATAATGGTTCGAAGATAGGTCGATAGTTGCGGCTGTCCGTTGTCGGTCGCCGTCAGCACCAGATGGATTAACTCGCCTGGTGTAGCATCGAGAGGGACTGTCACAGAGGTAGTAGGAGCGGACACATCGGAGAAAACGACATCACCTTGAAAAGAGCCGTCCACCTTCCACTGGGCCCATCCGCAAGTGACGCTGTCTCCGTCCGGGTCGGAGACGGACACCTTCAGTTTCAACGTGTTTCCAGGCTTGGCGGAAATGGCCAGGGGGCCCTTCAGCACCGGATCGTGATTCACGGTGGCGTAGTCCGGCGTGGCGCTCCAAGCCATGCGGGCTGCAAAGCTGTTCTGTACGGCAGCCACGAAGTTTGGGAGCACGGAATCCTTTACTCCGCGCATAGCGTAGGGGGCCGTAAAGCCCGCCTGCCGTTCCTCGTCCGTCATTTCCCGGCGTCTTCCGCCCCATCCGCCATATTCCTGGCCTTCCCAGGCCCGGAGACCATTCCCAATCAGATTCAGGTAGCAAGGGGTGTCACCTTCGCTGATGAAATTGCCTTCCGGCTGCGGAGGAGACCACACCCAATAGCCCATTTCCACCAGTTCCGTCGCAGAATAACCTTTCAGTCCGAAATAGTCCGTAAAGTCTCCGGGAGCCATCTGCTTTCCGTCTCCCCACACACGGTACATGGACCCGAACACGCCCTTGGACTTGATGTTGTCGGCGGTCCAATCTGCGGAATAATAGAGCGTATCGGTTTTGTCCTGCACCGAGCTTTTGGCACCATACCCCATCGGGGTGATGCCGGCGTTCAGGATGATGGATTCCACCCCGGGCCATTCTTTTTGCACATAATCGCGGTAGGTCTGGTCCTGCTGGCCGGAGAGGCACAATTTGGCCTTGGACGATACTTTCGCCTTCACGGCCTCCCATTGCTTGGTTCCCTCAAATTCTTCCTGAATGCTTCTCAGCGCCCGGGAAACGGTGCTAGGGCCGCCCCAAACCTGAATGAACACCGGGCGGGGATCATCGTCCAGAAGAACCAGTTTGATGAGGTCGGATCCCGGCGTATCATGCTCCATCTCGCCCTCGAACCAGACATTGCCTTCCCGAATGATGGATTTCAAGTATTCGGGCGTGGGATAATCCGGGTGATGCTTGATGAGGTTGGGATACACCTGCGCATAAGCATCCACATCCTCGTCGATGAAACGCTCCCCTTCAGCCCAGCGCCAATGCGTCTGGGGACCCAGATGGTGATTCCCCCGGTCATATTCCCGGCCGGGAATGAACTGAGTTGTTCCCTGACCGTCTCCTTTCCAGTGGAACTGGCTGCTTGCATAAATCAGCCCTTCCGTGTCGAAGTCGGAAGAGAAAAGCAGGTAGCGGATCAGGGAATTGTGGTCATCCAGTTCCGGATCGCACGTCACGATAATCCGGGGCTTGGCAGGCTGCTCCTGTTTTTGCGCACAGGCTCCTGATATCATGGCAGTCAAGGCCAGAAGGGGAAGGTATCGTCTCATTATTCTACAGTAATAACGGTTCTTAGATAATAGGTAAGCATCGGATCGCCGTTGTCCTGGGCCTGAAGCACAAGGTGGATCGTATCGCCGCTCTTGGCATCGGAAGGGACCGTAAAGGTCGTCTCGGCCGTTTCAGGACTGTCAATAGACGGGGCTTCGGCATTGGTCAGGACATATGTTCCTACCGGGAAATACCACCATTTCAGCGTCAGGGCATCGCCGTCCGGATCGGAGGCCTTCGCCTTGATCTTTACAGCCTCGCCGGGAGCCGCCGTCAGTTCGAACGGACCGGTCACTACCGGATAATGGTTTGCATCCGCAAAGTCCGGTGTAACCGACCATTTCATGCGGGCCGCCTCGGAAAGGTTGTGCTCAGGGGCCATGTTCGGGAAAGTATGGTCCTCGACTCCGCCGCCGCGCATCATAGCCATCATCGCCGCCATGTCAGGAGAAGCGCCTGCGGGAGCTGCACCACCGCGGGGACGGGCATTGGCGCCGTCCGCATTGCGGGATCGGTCGGGACGGCCGCTCAGCTGGGCGAGGTTGTTGCCCATGTAAGCCGGATGGCCGGACTGAGGTTCACCCTTGGTGATATCCCATCGGCCGCTCCAGCCACCCCATGTCGGATCCTGCCATGCACGCAGGCCGTTGTCGATGAGCATGTAGAAGCAGCCGCTGTCGCCGTCACCGTAGAGCGTACCCTGCGGCTGGATGTTCGACCACACATAATAGCCTTCGGCCATCATCTCCTCACGGGTCTTGCCGGCGGAAGGACCGATAAAGTCGGTCATATCCCCGGGGACCATCTGCTTGCCGTCGCCCCACAGACGCACGAGTGCACCGATCGGACCGACGGCCATGTATTTCGCCGTCCACTCCGGATCGGTCAGGCTCGGGTTCCCACTGTAACGGCCCATCTGGGCGTTGGTGCTCCAGACCCAGACATCCGGCCAGTTAACGGCGATGTAGCTGTTGTATGCGTTGTCCTGGTCGCCGGAGAGGCAAAGGATCACCTTCTCATTGACTTTCTTCACGACAGCATCCCATTCTTCCGTTCCCTTGTACTGGTCCTCGATGGACCGCAGTGCCGCGGCGATAGAAGACGAGCCGCCCCAGGCCTGGATGAAGAGCGGACCCGGCTTGTCATCGAGGATATTCTCCTTGATCAGGTTGGAACCGTCCGTATCATAGGAATAGTCACCCTCGAACACGCAGTTGCCCCATTTGGTGACGCTGCGCAGGTACTCGGGCGAAGGATAGCGGCTGTCATGGACCTTAAGGTTGGCATAGCACTTTTCGTAGGCATCAATAATGTCGTCGATGAAGCGCTCGTCGGGAGAGAAACGCCATGAAGTCTGCGGGCCAAGGCCCATGTTGTCATACTCCCCACCGGGGATGAACTGGGTCGTACCCTTTCCGTCGCCGAGCCAGTGGAAACGGCTGCTGGTATAGACCAGGCCGTCGATCTGGAAGTCGGTGGCATGCAGGAGGAAGCGGACCATGGAATTGTTGTCGTCCAATTCCGGATCACATGTAACGATGGTGCGCGGCGCCTGGAAGACACCGTCTTCCGGGGCTTGGCTGCAACCTGCGGCACATACGGCTGCACAGGCTGCTAGAAGGACACGTCTGAATATCATGTTATTAATATACCAATTCTATCTTTTATTTGAAAAGCCTCGGGGCAAAATCCGCAAGATAGATGCGCCAGTTCTTCCAGACGTGGCCGCCGTCGGTCTCCATATAGACATAAGGATATCCGGCCGCGTCGAATTTTTCGCGCATCACCTTGTTGTTCTGATACAGGAAATCGACGTTGCCGCAGCCCGTCCAATAGAGTTTGACGCCCTTCCTGAACTGGGTTGCGAGCTTGGCGTCGAAATCCTGGTAGATTGGAGAAATGCTGCTGTCAGTCACGCCGACTGCGGCTGAGAACAGGCCCACGTAGCCGAACAGGTCGGGATAGTTGGCCGAGATGAAGGCGGAGTGGAAACCACCCATCGAAAGACCGGCGATGGCCCTATGGTTCTTGTCGGCATAGGTCCTGTAGGTCTTGTCCACGAACTTCACTATCTCGGGGAAATACGTCTCGAAGGTGCCGTCCATCGTACCTTGGGTGAAATGGTAGGGCTTGTAGTATCCCATTGCGCTCTCTCCCGGAGCGGCGCTCATGCCGGCATGGCCGTTCGGCATCACGACTATCATCGGCTCGGCCTTGCCCTGCGCGATGAGGTTGTCCATGATGGTGCAGGCGCGGCCGAAGTTCTTCCACTCGTCCTCATCGCCGCCCATTCCGTGTAGCAGGTAGAGCACCGGATACTTTTTCTTGGGACTGGCCTCATAGCCGTACGGAGTATAGACGTTCATGCGACGGTCCATGTCCAGGCCGTCGGAGTGGTACCAGACCGCCGTCACGCTGCCGTGCTTCACGTTCTGTACGCTGTACAGGTCACCCATTCCCCCGGGGACGGTGAAGAGGTTTGTCAGAGTAGCGAAATCGCGGAACACATAAGGATGGTTCGGATCGATCGTGGCGATGCCGTCCACGAGGAAGGTATAGCTGTAGAGCTCGGAGACGAGGGGCTTTGAAGTGTAGGTCCAAATGCCGCCATCGCCTTCGGTCATATCGACGATGCCGCTTGAGGCCATGCCGACGTTGGTGCCCTTCTCCCCTTCCATGAAATCGCCCACGATCTGGACCTTATGGGCCTTGGGGGCGAGGAAGTTGAAGGTTACGGAGCCGTCTACGTTCACAATGGCGGATTTCAGGTCCTGGGACGGAAACAGGTTCTGCTGTGCAAAGGCGCAGACACAAAGAAAGGCCGCCGAAGCGGCCATGATGAATCTTTTCATAAAACTAGGATACAGTGATGACATACTGGGCGAAACGGGTCATCGGACGCTCGGCTTCGTCGCGAACCTCGAGGTTCACCACGAATTTGTCGCCGGAAGCGGCGTCGGATGGGATTGTGAAGGAGGCGTTCCAGCCGGAAGCCGATACGCTCAGTCCTTCGGCCTTGCCTTTCTTGTAGGTGCAGGAAGTAGCCGGGACATACCACTGGGCGGAGAGCTTGTCACCGTCAGGATCCTTGGCGGAAGCGGACAGGGATACGGTCTCTCCCGGGGCGGCGGTGAAATCAAGCGTCTCAGCCGTCACGATAGGTGCATGGTTGCAGTCTGCAGGCTCGCAGATGGCCCAGTCGGCGCGGGCGGCGAGTTCCTCCCACATCACGATGGTGTAGTGGTTGTTGCCGCGGTTGTTCACGTCGCTCCTCAGGCCGATGTCGATGAATCCGGCGCAGCCGAACTGGCAGAATGCCCAGGAGTAGGGCTCGTAGTTGGCACGGGGATAGTCTACGAGGCTGGCAGGGCCCCAGCCCTGACGGGCGGACTCGCCCCAGTCCATGTAGTCGATCAGGCCGTAGTTGTAGATGATGGGCTCGCCGTAGATGGCGCGGCCTTCGGCCATCAGCCAGATCTGCTCGGGGAGCTTGCCGTGGTTCTGCTTGTAGGCTTCGAGGTTCCAGGGAGCGTGCATGTAGGGCTGCAGCTCATCGGCAGCGCGGCGCGGGGAGTCGCTCGAGGAGAAGAAGGAGCCATAGCTGAAGAAGCCAAAGCCGTACTCCCCGTTCTGCAGGCCGGGGAACATCTCGTCGATCTTGCTGTCGGCGCGGCAGTTGTCCTCGCCGCTGCCCCCTATGCGTACCTTGTCGGTCACCTTCTTGAGGATGGACTCCCACTCGGGCGTACCATGGTAGCGCTCATAGATCGTATAGAGAGCACGGACCGTGGTATTGATGCCGCCCCAGTGCTGGATCGTAACCGGGCGCGGATCGTCGTCGAGGATGACGTCCACGATGAAGTTGGAGCCTTCGGTCTCGAAGCGGTAGTCGCCCTCGAACTCGATGTTGCCTACCTTGGTGATGCTGCGGATATATTCCGGAGTGGGATAGTTGGGGTTGTTCTTGCTCATCAGCTGATAATCAGCCTCGTAGCAGTCGAGGATGCGCGGCAGCCAGGTCGGATCGACGGGACGGTACTCCGTCAGGTCGGCCGCAGTCTTGACGCGATGCTCGCAATGCTGGGCATTGCAGCGGTAATTGGGAGTGATCTCTCCGAGGGTATGGAGGCCACCGTCTCCCTGGAAGTGGTACATTCCAGCAGTCCAGACGATGCCGGCCAGGTCATACTGGTCGGCATACATCAGACTGAGGATCAAACCGTTCATATCATCGCACTCGAGGTCGGTAGTGATCAGCACACGCGGCTGCGTGCTCTTGTCCACGGGGACTGCAAGGTCTTCCGGGGCGAGCGCTTTCTGCGCGGAGCAGGCTCCCAGCACGAGGGCGGAGAAGAGGTAAAGGATCCTTTTCATAAGCATTTAGTCTTTGAAGAGAAGTGGTGCGAACTCGGACAGATAGAGTCTCCAGCAGGTCCAGACATGGGCGCCCTCGCTCTCGCGCAGGGTAAGGTTCGGCATGCCGAGGGCCTTGAGGTCCTCATAGTAGGTGGTGGCGATGCTGTAGAGCATGTCGTCGCGGCCTACGCCGATCCAGTACTGCTTGACTCCGTTGGCTATCTGGGCACGGGTCTGGTCCATCATAAGCTTGTTGGCGGGATCCTTTTCATCCAGATCGTGGATGCGGCCGCCGGCAGAGAAGACACCGACATAGTCGAAGGTATTCGGATACATGCGTGAAATGCTCACGGAATGACCGCCACCCATGGACAGGCCTGCGATGGCGCGACCCTCCTTCTCGGGAATGGTGCGGAAGTTCCTGTCGATAAAGTTCACAATCTCCATGAAGTTGGCGACATACTTGCCGTCCGGATCACGGAAATGGAAAGGCTTGTAGTAACCGAGGGAGCTCTCGCCGGGCGCAGCCTGCATTTCGGCATGTCCGTTGGGCATGACAACGATCATCGGCTCGGCCTTGCCCTGCGCGATGAGGTTGTCCATGATCTGGACGGCGCGGCCGAAGATGGTCCACTCGTTCTCGTCACCGCCGGAGCCGTGGAGCAGATAGAGTACCGGATACTGCTTGTAAGGATTGGCGTCGTACTCGGCGGGCAGGTACACGTTCAGGCGACGGTCCTTGCCGATGCCATAGGAATGGTACCACTTGGACACGAGCGAGCCGTGAGGGACGTCCGTCACCTTGAAGAGGTCGGCCAGGCCGCCTCCGACGAGGAAGACGTTGGTCACGGTTGCGAAATCGCGGTATACATGAGGATTGTTCGGGTCGAGGACGGGAACGTCATCCACGAGGAAGGTGTAGCTGTAGAGTTCGGAGGGGAGAGGGTTGGATGTATAGGTCCATGTGCCGTCCTTTCCCTTCTTCATGTCGATCTGACCGGCGCCGACCATGCCGGCGATGTGCTGCTGGACATCCTTCTTGATGAAGTCGCCCGCGATCTGCACCTTCTTGGCATTGGGAGCGATCAGGCGGAAGGTTACCCTTCCCTGCTCGTCCACGGTGCCGGACTCGATATTCTGGGAAATGAAGAGGTTCTGCTGGGCGAAGGCCGTCAGTCCGATGGCCAGGCCCGCGATGATGGAAAGTATCTTTTTCAAATTACCAGCCGGGATTTTGGGTGATATTGGGGTTGACAGCTATCTCATCGGCCGGGAACGGGAGCAGCTCATGCTTGCCTTCCTTCCAGCCGTAAGTGGAGATATTGTAGCTCCTGTAGGTGACGGTTCCGTCCGGAGCAGTCTCGGGATGCGTCTTTCCACGCTCTCCAAGACGAGCCTTTGCATCGCCCCAACGGAGCAGGTTCTGGTAGCGGAGACCTTCGAAGCAGAGCTCCATCCAGGACTCGTCCTTGATCAGCTGGAGGGTGAGCTCGCCTTCGGACACTGTCGGGGCCTGGGCGCGGTTGCGGATGACATTGATGCACTTTGCGGCATTGGCCTTGTCGTTGTTCATGAAATAGGCTTCGGCAGCAAGGCACAGGACCTCGTTGTAGCGCATGATGTGTGCGGGAAGCGGATAGCGGTACATGGAGCCGTTGTCCTTGTGAGGCATGTACTTCATGTCATAGTAGCCCTCGTTGTCGTAGATCACCTGACCATTGTTGATCCTGGTGTCATACTCGCTTTGCATGTCCTCGTAAGTCAGGATGTAATTCTTCACGCGGTAGCCGTCCTTGCCCTCCACCTCGACGAACTTGTCGTAGAGAGCCTTGGTGGCATTGATGAGGAAGCCCCACTCGAAGGAGTAGAAGAAACTGCGTGCACCGTAGCTGTACTTCTCGCCGCGGAGACCGGTATAGATGCCGCGGAAAGTACCGTTGGGGCCGGAATTGGAGGCATCGTCGATGCCTCGCATGCAGAAGAGATCCTCGGTGCTGACGTCCTCCTTGATGGTTCCGTAGACGCTGAGGTCGGGCCTCAGGCTGAAAGCATTGGAATTGATGATGGAACCGAAGGCAGAGGCTGCATCCGAGTACTTGTTCTGCCAGAGATATGCCTTGCCGAGCATGGCCTGGGCGAATGCCTTGGTCAGGCGGTAGGTGCCGGTCCTGTCGGTAAGCGCACCGCTGGAGATGGCCTCATTGAGGTCGGTCTCGATGGCGTTCCAAAGCACGGAAGTACTCTCACTGTTGGGCTGGAGATACTCGTCAGCGGCCAGGACGTGGTCCACGAGCGGGGCGGTACCCCACAGGGTGACCAGCTGGAAATTGGCCCATGCACGCATGGTCTTGGCCTCGGCGACAGCGCGCTTCATCACGGCGGAGTCGCCGCTCACGCGTTCAATGACCAGGTTGCAGTCATAGATCAGGGTATAGAGAGCGCTGTACACACCCTCGATGATGCTGTAGCCAGCATCGAAGGTGAACTCGGAGAGCTGATAATAGTTTCCGTCCGAACGGCTGCCGCCGCCGGCCCAATACTCATCACCCAGGAAGTTGGTCAGGGCGCTCACGCAATTGAGGCTCCAGTTGCCGCCGGAGTGGCAGGTCTTGAACTGGCTGTACGCAGTCACGATAGCCTCCTCTGCCTCGACGTCGGTCTTATAGAAGTCATCGATGGCAACGACGCTGTGCTGGGGGATGTCAAGCTTGTCAGAGCAGGAAGCGAAAAGGACGCCTGCAGCAAGCACACCGGTGAAAATATATTTGAGTTTCATAATGGATCTCCATTAAAGGGTTAGAAGGAAATGTTGAGACCGAAGACCGTCTTCTTTATGGTCGGATACTGGCCGTAGTCGATACCAAGGCCGCTGGAGCTGACGGAGACTTCCGGATCGAATCCGGGATACTTCGTGAAGACGAACCAGTCGTCGAGGGAGACATACAGGCGGAGGCTGCCGATGTTGATCTTCTCAAGCAGGCTCTTGGGGAAGTTGTAGCCGAGCTGGAGCTGCTTCACCTTGAAGTAAGAGCCGTCGAAGACGTATGCGGAGCTCTCCAGGAACTTGCTGTAGGACCATCCGGTGAGATTGGCGCTCGGGAAGAGGGACTTGTCACCGGCTTTCTGCCAACGGTTGTCGAAGATATACTGCAGGGTATTGGCCTGGACGCGGGTGGAACGTGGCACTGCATATGCGATCTCATTGCCGGAAGCTCCGCTGCCGAAGGCGATGAAGTCGAAGCCCTTGTAGCTCAGGTTGAGCGTAACGCCATAGGTGAAGTCGGGGATACCGGAACCGATCATCCTCTTGTCGGTCTCGACGGGATCGTCGATGATGCCTTCGGCACCGGTCTTGGGATCGACGCCGTAGAACTGGGGACGGCCAGTATCGGGATCGACGCCGGCATACTCATAACCGCGCATGTACCAGATCGGATAGCCCTTCTCGAAGTAGGTGGTCACACCGGATCCGCCGGAACCGCCGCCAACACGCGTAAGGGTCTCGTAGATGTAGGTCACTTCGTTCTTCAGGGTGGCGAGATTGCCGCTGATGCTGTAATCGAACTCGCCGATCCTGTCCTTCCAGCTGAGCTCGAACTCATGGCCGCGGTTGCTGACATTGCCGGCATTGAGCGGAGACAGGGTACCGCCGACCACCAGGGAGGACTGCACGCCGCGCATGATCAGGTCCTTGGTCTGCTTGTTGAAGTAATCGTAAGTGAAAGACAGACGGTCCTGGAACATACGGAGATCGAGACCGAAGTCAAGCTGCTCGGAGGTCTCCCACTTGAGGTTGTAGTTGCCGATGGCGTTAGGGCCGGAACCGGTGGCGTAAGAGTCGCCGGCCTCCATGCCGAGTTTCACGTTGGAAGCGATGGTTGCGGCATACATGTAGCTGCCCAGACCTGCGATGGAACCGTTCTGGCCCCAGGAGGCGCGAAGCTTGAGGTGGCTGACCGGAGTCAGGCCGAGATTGCGGAACCAGTTCTCACGGGAGACGGTCCATCCGGCGGAAACTGCCGGGAAGTAGCCCCATCGGGTATTGAGCGGAAGGACGGAAAGGTCTGCCGCATCGGCGCGCAGGGAGGCCTGGAGATAGTATCGGTTGTCATAGTCGTATGAGAGACGGCCGAAGTAGGAAAGCTCGGCGTAGTTGAGTTTTTCGCCGCCGCTGACGGTCTTGGTAGCATTGCCGGTCTGGTTGGCGAAATAGGCATAGTTGGGATCAAGCTTCGTGATACCGATGTTGTCCTGGCCCGTACCGGAGATGCTGCCGGTCACTGAATAATTGGCACGCCAGGAATAGGACATACCGGCCATGGCGCTGACGTTGTGCTTACGGGCAAAGGTCTTGTTGTAGTTGGCGAAATTCTCCCACTGATAATAGGTGTTGGTACCTGCGGAGCCATTGATGGAGACGACATCGGAGACCGTATCGGTATTGGTCACGCTGGGCCAGCTGACAGACTTGCTGATGCTGCTGTTGATGGTGTATCCCAGACGGGAGGTGACGGTGAGGTTGGGGATGGCGGTAAAATCCAGGGAAGTGGTACCGCGAAGCTCGAAGCGCTCGCTCATCGGGTCCCTGCTGTTGACCATGATGTACGGGTTGATATTGTTGGACTCCTGGAAAGGAGACATGGAGTAGAAATCGCCGTTCTCATCCTTGATGAAGGTATGGCCCTGGTCGACGAGCGCCTGCATGTGTGCCGGAAGGTTGGAGGCAGGGTAGATGACCGGAGTAAGAGGATCCATCTGGATCACGGAAGCGGGAAGGGAGGACATGCCGCCTGCGCTGACGGACTTGGAGGAGCTGTAGCCGAAAGCGTTATTGGTGGTGAATTTCAGCCAGTCCTTGATCTTGTAGTCGGCATTGACCGTAGCACTCAGACGCTTGAACGAGTCCATGTCGGTGATGACAGGGCCGTTGTCGTTCATGTATGAGACGGATGCGTAGAGGGAACCGTTGTTGTTGGCACCCTGGAAGGAGAGGTTGTGACGCTGCATGATGCCGCGCTCGAAAGCCACGTCCGCCCAGTCGGTGTCCTGCCTGCCGTCATAGTACCTGTCGATGATGGCGTCGGAGACGAGGTTGCCTTCACGTATCCAGGTCAGGTAATCCTGGGCATTGAGCGAGCTGGGGATATGGGCCATGTCCTGGGTGGTGAGCTGCATGTCGTAGCGGACGATGCGGCGGCCCTGGGCGGCCTTCTTGGTGGTGATAAGAACGACACCGTTACCAGCCTGCGCACCGTAGATGGCGGCGGAAGCGGCATCCTTCAGGACCTCCATGGACTCGATGTCGTTGGGATCGAGTTGGGTAATGCTGCGCATGCGCAGGCCGTCGACGACATAAAGCGGGTCGGAGGAGGAGTTGGAACTGTAGCCGCGGATACGCATGGAGGACTCGGAACCAGGAGCGCCGGAGGTGCTGATGAGCTGGACGCCTGCGGTCTTGCCCTGGAGGGAGCTTTGCACGTTGGTGACGGAACGGTTCTCAAGGTCCGCGGCTTTCACCGACGAGATGGCGCCGGTGACGTCGCTCTTGCGCTGGACGCCGTAACCGATGACCACGGTCTCTTCCAGGACGGTGTTGTCAGGCTCGAGGCTGACATTGATCGAAGCTGAGTTGGCGGGAATGACCTGGGTGGCATACCCCACGAATGAGAACTCGAGGTTGGCTCCCCTCGGGACGGTGACGGAATACTTTCCGTCGATGTCGGTCGTTGCACCGTTGGTGGTGCCCTGCTGGACGACACCGACGCCGATCATCGGCTGACCGGTCTCGTCGAGGACGGTACCCGTAACCGTGATGTTGTTCTGTGCGAATGCCAGGGCCGCGCCCAGAACCAGCATCGTAACGATAGATACGATTCGTTTCATTGGTTTGAAAGGGTTAAATTGGTTGATATTTAAAGTTCAATATCTAGTTGGAAGCGGCGATGATTACCAGCGCCGCAAGGAAGCACAGGAACATGGCATAGACGTATTTCATGGTGCCCTTCGGGGCCTCCTTGAACTCCCTCCATATCAGCACGCCCCAGATCATAGCGACGAGAGGGGAAGCGTTGGAGAGTGCATAGGAGACGGCCTTGTTCACTGGAGCCTGGGCGGTCATGAAACTGACGACCATGCCGCTCATCCAGATAAAGCCGCCGAGCATGCCGATGAGGTGCGTGCGGGCGTCACCCTTGCTGAAATAGTCCTTCATTGTGCTCTTGCCCTCGACGGAATGGCTCATGGCGATGGGGCAGAGGAAGAAGGTAGACACCAGGACTGCCAGCGCGAAGAAGAAGACGGCCTGGTACGGGGACAGGGTGCCGATACCTCCGAAACTGGGAGCCGTTCCCTTGACCACTAGGCCATAGAAGAACGCGAAGCCGATACCGGAGATGAGGGCGAAGATGATGCCTGCCTTGGGGCTCTTCTTCTGGCTTCCGGCAAGCTTGCTGTAGGAGACACCGCAGAGGACCATTGCAGCGATGGCCAGCACGACGCCGATCCAGAGCATGGCCTTGTTGCCGGTGAAGCCGGAGCTGAAGTAGTTGAAGATGATACCGCCTACCCAGCCGAGACCGCCGCCGATCGGGAATCCGACCGCCATGCCGGCAACGCCGTTGGCCGCGGTAAGGAAGATGTTGGAGAAGTTCCAGATAAGGCCTCCGAGAAGGGGCCAGAGAGCTGCCTGCCAGGTGACATTCTCAAAGAGGTGGCCACCGTTGAAGCACAGCAGGCCGAGGATGGCCGTGAGGAAGACCCCGGCGATGTAGTCCCAGTAGAAGAGGAAGGACTTCCACTCTTTCTGCTGGACGAGTTTCTGGGTATTGGCCCATGATCCCCAGCATATACAGCAGTATATGCAGCAGATCATGGCCAATGTGACGTTGGTTACGAGTACCATATCAGGTTGAGGTTTTAGAGTTTATTCGTGTACGTACAGATCCCAGCCAAGGTAGTTCTCGATGGCATCCTGGAGGATGTCCGCGACATGCTGGCGGCAGGCTGCGACATGATGCTCGAAGCCGTTGCGGCAGATGTACTTCATGAGTTTCTGGAGGTTCGGGACCTTGGTCACGGCGATGCAGCCGTCCATACCGTACGGATCGTTGGTGATCTCGCCCTCTCCGAGGTAAGCCTTGATGCGGCCGAGGGTGTCGTCCGTGGAGATACGGAAATAGGTAAAGTCGCCTTCGGTGACCTTGGCGCTGACGGCTCCGAAAGTCTTGACCTTGCCGAGGGTGCGGCCGAGGACGCCGAGAGGTGCGAGCTTGAGGTTCTTGTTGCCGACAAAGCCGCAGGCGTAGTTGCCACAATGGGTGCAGACGCACTTCTCGCGCTCCTGGGCGAAGTTGTTGTTCCAGTCCATCAGGGCTGAAGCCTCGCCGGAAGCGAGGGTCAGGGCGTACATGGACACGGCACCGGCGATATCGGTCTCGCAGGCGCTGGGGATGAGCTTGTCGCTGAGCATCGACATGACCACGCAGGGGGCGCAGCCGAAGTTGATCTCCAGGCTGTCCCAGCACTGGATAGCCAGGGCATCGCACTCGTTGGCGGCACACCAGCGGTCCACAGCGACACCGAACTTGGTCACGAGCGGCATTTTTTCCTCGTAATTGGCAGGGACCTCGGCATATTCATGGATGCTCTTGTTCTTGGCGATATACTCGGGGTCGTCTTCAGAAATCTTCTCCGCTGCGAACAGGATCTCGGAAAGATCGGCGGGAACCACGGTGATACCGTACTTCTGGAGAAGTTTCTCGCTGGCGCGGCAAGTGTTGAAGCCCAGCGGACGGGTGCCAATCTGGCCGATGCGGCAGTGACGCAGGCCGTTGACCACGCGGCAGACACCGGCGAACTTGATGATGTCGGCCTTCACGAGCGGATCGTAGATGTCGTAGGTATGCAGGGTGGTATCGGAGAACGGGATACCGTACTGATACAGGTTGTTGCAGACGGAGATCTTGCCGCAGAAGGCGTCGCGGCGGTGGTCGAGGTCGACCTTGTCATTATAGTCGTCATAGGCCTGGACGAGTACGGGGACTCCAAGGTTGGCCTCGTTGATGGCGTTGATGATGCCGATCTCGAAACCGAAATTCGGAAGGGCGACGATGATACCGTCGATCTCCTCGCGGTGCTCCTTGAACTGGGCTGCTACCTTCAGACCATCCTCACGGGTCTCGATGGAACTGCTGCCAGTGGGTGTGGCATCCTCGGGAAGGATCACATAGTCATAGCCGCATTCGTCCAGGACGCGGAGGAGTTCCTTGCGGACGTCAATGGCGAGGTCCGGATTGAAGTAAGCGCGGGTGCCGATGATGACACCGAAACAGAGTTTTTTACCTGCTTTGTACATGACCGAGAGTGTTTTTATTGTTGTTAACTATTTAATCAGTTGACTGACGGCAGCCTTCCAGCCATCATAGGCGGAGGACACTTTTTCATAGGGTTCAGGCAGGACAGGCTTGTCACCGTTCCAGACAGAGAGTGCTTCCTCGAAAGCGCTCCATCGCCCCAGTGCAAAGCCGTTCACGACGAAGGCACCGAACGCCGAAGCATCCTCCACCTCCGAACGCACGACGGGAACCTGAAGCAGATTGCTCTGGAACCGCATCAGAAAGACGTTAGCGGTAGGACCGCCGTCCACGCGGATTTCCTGCAGGCTGATGCCGGCGGTATCGGTCATCGCCTTCACCAGGTCGGCGACCTGATAGCCGATGGACTCCAGAGCGGCCCGGCACACATGGGCGCGGGAAGATCCCAAGGTCATTCCGCAGATCTGCGCCTTCACTTCCGGATGCCACCACGGAGCGCCGAGACCGGCGAAAGCCGGGATGAAGTATACACCGCCGTTATCCGGAACGGACGTAGCGACCGATTCGATCTCCTTCGGAGAGGATATGAGTTCCAATTTGTCCTTGAGCCAAGTGATGGTGGCGCCGGTGCAATGGATATTGCCCTCAAAGGCATAGAACACCTTCCCCAGGGCGGCAAAACCCACGGAAGTCACCAATCCTTCCGGCGCATCGGCATACTTTTCGCCGATGTTGACCATCACGGATGAACCGGTACCGTACGTGGCCTTGCCTAAGCCCTCCGTGAAGCACATCTGCCCCACCAGGGCTCCGTGGCTGTCACCGAGCACGCCGGCAATCTGGATGGGGGCCTCGAACAGGCCTTCCACAGTGGTCTCACCGAAAACGGCGTCGCAGGGCTTGGCTTCTGGGAGCATGGAAGCAGGTATCGTGAAAAGATCCAGCATATCCCGGTCCCAACTGAGGGAATGAACGTTGAAGAGAAGCGTCCGGGAGGCATTGGTGTAATCGGTCGCATGGACTTTCCCGCCGGTAAGTTTCCAGATGAGCCAGCATTCCACCGTTCCCATCAGGAGTTCTCCCCTTTCGGCCGCCGCACGGGCGCCAGCCACATGGTCCAGGATCCATTTCACTCCGCTTGCGGAGAAGTAAGGGTCGATGAGGAGTCCCGTGCGCTCTTTGACGAGCTCATTGTGACCTTCAGCCTTTAGCGTGTCACAGATTTCCTTGCCCCGCATGCACTGCCATACCACGGCGTTGGCGACAGGTTTTCCCGTAAGGCGGTTCCAGGCAATAACGGTTTCCCGCTGGTTGGTGAGCGCGAGGGAACAGGAGCCGTTCTTACAGCCGGCCTTCTCCACCACCTGGCGGATGACGGAAACCGTGTTGGCGTAAAGGACTTCGGGATCGTGCTCCACCCAGCCTTCCTGCGGATAAATCTGCGCATGGGACAGGGCGGAAGAAGCCACGAGGGTGCCGTCTTCCTTAAATAGAAGCGCCTTGGTGGACTGCGTGCTCTGATCTACTGAAATGATGTATGCCATAATAATCGTATTTTCTGATAAAGTCCAAAACCGCCTTAACGATGCCCTCGGCATCCAGGCCATAATGGTGAAAGATTTCGGAGGAAGATCCGTGCACCACGTTCTCATCAGGAATGCCCAGAATGCGGACAGGGACGGGATGCTCCGATATCGTCTCCGCGACAAGGGCTCCCAAGCCACCAAAGCGGCTGTGTTCCTCTACCGTAACAATCCTACCGGTCTCGCGGGCTGCCTTTAGGACAGCTTCCTCGTCGAAGGGTTTGATCCAGGAAAGGTCCAACACGCGGGCGAAAACGCCCTTCTCTTCCAACTGCCTGGCCGCCTGAAGCGCATGCCAAACGGTTTCACCCGCGCCGATAATGGTCAATTCTTTTCCTTCGTGAAGCGTATTGGCCTTGCCAATCTCAAAGGTAAAGTTTTTATCTTCATAGACATCCGGAACAGGAGCCCTGCCCACCCGCACATACACGGGCTCCGGGAAGTCCACCAGAAACTTCACTAGTTTCTCTGTCGCCCGTCCGTCTGGAGGCAGCACCACGTTCATGCCCGGGAAGGCGCGAAGGACGGCGATGTCGTGCAGGCTGTGATGGGTGGCGCCGAGGGCCCCGTAGGCCACGCCGCCGCTCACGCCCAGGATCTTCACGGGATTGCCGCTGTAGGCCATGTCCACCTTCATCTGCTCCAGGCTACGAGCCACGTAGAAACAGGCAGGGCCGCAGCAGAATACTTTTTTGCCGCTATGGGCCAGACCAGCCGAGATTCCTACGGCATCCTGTTCGGCAATACCGCATTCGACGAACTGTTTCGGCAATTCATTGGCAAAGTCGCCCAGTGTGACACTGCCACGGGCATCTGTTGTGACGGCGACAATATCTTTATCCTCACGCGCGAGGGCGAGGAGCGTATCGGTAAAACTCTTTCTGCAGGCAATCATAAGGCTTCCTCAAGTTTGACGATTCTTTCATTGATTTCCTGTACGGCCTGGACGTATTGCTCAGCCGTTGGAACACCGTGATGCCATTTGGCCACGTTTTCCATATAAGATACGCCCTTCCCCTTGGTGGTCTCGGAAATGACCAGATGGGGTTTCCCGTTGGTAAAGTCGATGGAGGATAACGTATTCACAATGTCCTTCATTTCATCGCCGTTCATCTTCACCACATCCCAGCCGAAAGCGCTCCAGCGAGAGTTGATATCGTCCAGCCCCATGACATCTTCGGTGTTTCCGCTGATCTGGAGATGGTTGCGGTCAATGATGGCGACGAGATTATCCAGTTTGTACTGACGGCCAGCCATCGCGGCTTCATAGATGGAACCTTCCCCCTGTTCGCCGTCCCCCATCAGCACATAGGTCTTGTAGGGCTTTCCGTCCATCTTGGCAGCCAGCGCCATGCCCACGCCGATGGAAAGGCCATGACCTAAAGCCCCGGAGTTTACCTCAATTCCGGGAACGTTGACCGTAGGATGGCCGGCAAGCGGTGAACCGAATTTACCCAGGGTGTCCAAGACTTCCTTCTGCAGGATTCCCCGGGCCTCCAAGGTGACGAAAAGCGCCTCGACACAATGACCTTTACTTAAAATAAAACGGTCACGGGCGGGATCGTCCAGTTTTTCAGTGTTTATGTTCAGGATTTCAAAATACAGGGCTGTAAGCACGTTCAGGCAGGAAAGGTCACCTCCCGTATGACCCGCCTTGGCGCTGCAGATGATTTCCAGCAGCCTCTTTCGGCTCCGTTCAGAAATCAGCATCAGTTCGAGAGTATTCATAAGAGGATGGTTTGTTTTTCTTCTGTTTCTGTGGCAAATATAAGCAAACGAAAGTAAAAAGCAAAAGAAATCGTAAGTTTTTTCGAAAAAATACGTAAGTTTTGTCTTTATTACCTTTTTTGCTATCTTTGTATTCCAAAGAAAACGGAAGTATATGTCGATGAACCAAAGGAGGCAGGCGATCCTCAACCTGATTCGGGAAGACGGACACGCAAAGGTCCAGAAACTATCTCAAATATTTAAAGTGTCGGATGTAACCATCCGGCAAGACTTGGAAATCCTTGAGGAAATGGGGTTCGTCCAGCGGGAACATGGCGGAGCATTCCTCAAAGATGTGGGAAATTTCGCATCTACGGGCAGCCTTGCCAACGAATCGGTGAAAGCCACGGAGAAACAAGAACTCGCCCACAAGGCCGCCTCCTTGATTCAGGAAGGAGAAAGCATCATCCTGGATTCCGGGTCCACCACTACCGAACTCGCCAAATTGATGACCGGGATGAAAAATCTGAATGTCATCACCAACTCCCTCAACATCGCCTTCATCCTGGGCAGCAACCCGAGCATCAACATCATCGTTTCCGGCGGAGAATTCAAGGCTCCAACACTTTCACTGACCGGCGACATGGCTGCCGCCACCTTCAAAGGTCTCCATGTGGACAAGTGCTTCCTTGCCACGGCCGGCATCTCCGCCGATATGCAGCTCACCTACCCCTCGCTGAGTGACCTCGTTGTCAAATCCGCCATGATCCGCGCGGCCAACAAGGTCTATCTATTGGCCGATTCCTCCAAGATTGGCGTGAGTTCCTTCGCCTCCCTTGGCCGCATCTCCCTCATTGACACCCTCATTACCGATAGCAAGATAACCAAAGAGCAGAGACAGGCGCTCCGGGAGTTGAATATCGATGTCCTTTAATTCTATCTATAGAAGGCGGAACAGTTCCTATTAAAACGGTGTTGGCGTTAAATGCCTGACGGTTCAAATTCAAATCTTTTGAGCCGAAAATCGTCGTTGTTGAGCCGAAAACGAGCCGGTCTGCCAGAAAATGACCTGGTGTTTGAATTCCATAGACGGCGTCTTTTCCCTGTATGATGGCCGTTCATGTCGCTTCCCCTATACGTCCTGAAAAGCCACGAAAGTTTCACCTATGTTTCACCTGATGTCTTTTCGGTTTTGTATAAAACATTGATTTTCAATATATTACAAGAAATAGTTCGAGTCTCGTTTTCCGCTCCAAACGCCTCGCAGCCATGCGGGGCGTTTTTGTTTGTGGGTCGGCTGGTCTGCCCCCTGCCCATTGTACATGTCTCGCTTGTACAGGAAAACTTCAGCAGAACGACGTATCCATGTACAAGTCTCGCGGAATTTGCCAGTTAGCAACCCGATCCCAAGAGACTTGAGCGGAAAAACGCGGCAGGAAGCGCATCTCGATGCACAAGCCAGACTTGTACATCACGGCATCGACTCTGCCCTTTTTGTTTTCGGCCAATTGACTTATCTTTACACCGATAAATCGGGATTCATCGAACTGAATTCCTGCAAAAGAGTCAGTTTTCTTCTCATTTTTCGAAATAGTGGATTCGGGGCAGGCGTTTTGTTCAACGTCTGCCCCGAAAATAATTGAGATCAAAATAGCTTAAGCCTTATTGAACTTCGACTTCGGCTGTTTGCAGCGTGGACAGCGCCAGTCGTCAGGGAGGTCTTCAAAGGCTACTCCATCGTGCTCCGCAGGATCATATACGTAGCCGCAGATTGAGCAGACATATTTACCGGAAACCTCCTGCTTGGAAAAGTCTACCTCCGCCAAGACTGTCGGCTCGGGATTGTTCAAATCCATTACGCGTTTGGCCTCCAGGTTCTCATAGCCCTGTGGGGTGTGGGTGCCGCAATAGACGGTGGGGTGATTGAGGATGAATTCCCGGATACGGTTCTGGGTTTCGCGTGCGGCAGGAAGGTCATCATAGACAACGGACAGTTTGTCTTCATACAGGGCTTCATCCACATAGGTGATGTCTCCGTGAAACATATAGAACAGACCTTCATTCTCTACGATGACGATGCTGTTACCCTTGGTGTGGCCCGTGGCCTTGATAAGATAGATGCTATCCGCGATCTTCTGGCTCTCCGGGAAATTGAAGTACGCCCCGTCGCTGAAGTTCACCGGGACAAGGTTTGAAAGCCCCTGGAGTTCAGCGGCATCCATCTCGTTCCGGTTGACGTAGACCTTTGCAGAGGGAAAACTCTTCAGTTCGCCGCTGTGATCGGCGTGGCGGTGGGTGAGGAGGATCTTCGTCACTTGCTCGGGTTTGTAGCCCAGGGCCGCCAGCGCTTCCACATAGGTGCAGATATCCTTGCCGGTGTAGGCCGGGCTGTTCTCGTCGGGCACTTCCTCGGGCGTCCCGGCAGGAAGTCCGGTATCGACAAGGATTACCTCGCTGCCGGTGTCGATCAGATAATTCTGCAGGCTGCCGCGGTAGCGGACGTTCTTGTCGAACTTGTCCATCCCTTCCTCTCCGCCGAAGGCAAAAGGCTGGGAATAGAAACCGTCTTTCCTGAATTTGACTGCTTTGATTTCCATTATCGGCTTATTTTGCAGGTTCCCACTTGCAGCGGACGGGTGAGACGATGGCGCCTTCTTTTTTCAGTTCGGCAAAGGCTTTGTCGACATCCTTGCGGTCGGCGTTCAGGGCCTTGGTCACATCACCGGCGGAAACGGGCTTCCCGGCTTCGCGCATGGCTTTCAATACTTGCTCCTTCATGGCTTTATTAGTTTAAAGTGTGAATAATCATGGTCGTTTCGTTTGTCTAAAAGGACAATTACAAAGATAAGTCTTTTTGCGAAAGGATATGCGAGCATGACAAAACAAAAATCGACAAACCTTCTCTACAGCGGCAGGGAGATTACGATAGAAAGGAACCATCTGTTTATCTATATGCCGGTCTTTGTTTCTATAACTGATGGCTATCGTGTATTCTTGGTGTCTATCGAAGGATTTGTCTATCAAGTGGTTGAATGACACCAGCGGTGTATTTAAATAATAAGCGGAAAAGGCGGCCAAAAGTGACCGAAAATCCATTAAGTTCTAGGAAGGCTGGAGAATAATGATTAGCTTTGAGAGTTAGATAAATCGGAATTTATCGGTCTCCCGGTTCCTCTGCCAGAAAGGGCAGTTGACATTACTGATACTCCAGCCCTTTAACTGCAACGCCGATGTTGACGGGCAGATGTTCCATTCCGCCCAGGGCTACCTCCCGGACATAACTGCTCTTGAGGTATATATTGAAGTCCATACTCATCTCCCAGAATTCCTGCTCATCCTGTGTTTTGGCAAGGAAGGCTTGTAGAGCTTCGTTATTGCATCCGACAATCTGGAAGGCGATGAAGTATCTGCCCGGTTCCAGCAGAAGGGTTTCTTCCGGCTGGATGTCGAAATCCTGCGGATCATTCGAAACGGCAACGTTGAAATAGATGGGCTTGTGGAGCACGTTGACAAACGATTCCTTCCTGCCCTCGATGCGGTAGATGTTGATGGATGCAACGCAGTCGGGGATGTGGTTGCTGTGCACAGTGAACAGGATGTCTTGCACGAGGAACGGCTTTTTGGCCTGGGCAACGGAACCTATTTCCCGCCCCGATGGGTGTTCGCTCCGCAGGACGGTGCTGATGACCCCCATATTCTTCAGCACATTCGTTCCGGGGCGCA
>JAEEGJ010010193.1_pt1 | contig 24645 bp, 22 predicted proteins | sample 8958761 | NCBI WGS metagenome assembly JAEEGJ01 (sample SAMN16246546, study PRJNA631951) | gut metagenome | biome: gut microbiome; feature: rumen; material: RS-attached | host: Bos | place: Iran: Karaj | collected 2018-10 | reverse complement strand
GCTCGCCGAATACATCGAAGAACTGCGCCGGGCAGCCCTGGAACTGCGGGTTTTCAATACCGAATTCTGCGCAGCGCTTCTCGATAAAGCCGCTCATGGCGCCGCTCTGGCTGATGCCGGAGAGGTCGCCCTTCATATCGGCCATGAAACAGGGAACGCCGGCCTGGCAGAAGGTCTCGGCCAGCACCTGCAGCGTGACGGTTTTACCGGTACCGGTGGCACCGGCAATCAGGCCGTGGCGGTTGGCCATCTTTCCACAGATGGAGATGGGGCCGTTGGGGCCGTGCGCCACGTATAATCCTTGGGATAAATCGAACATAGTGTATTGTGTATTAAATAATTATCGAAGCGGATTCTTGTCGGAACGATACCAGGCGATAAAGCGGGTGATGCCCTCGTGGAGCGTGACGTGCGGCTTGTAGCCCACCGCCTGCTCGAGCGCCGTGGTGTCGGCATAGGTCTGATAGACATCGCCCGGCTGCATCGGCATCATCTGCTTGACGGCCGTCCGGCCGAGGGCCGATTCCATCTCGGCGATGAAATCCATCAGCCGCACGGGATTCGAGCAGCCGATGTTGAAGACGCGGTGCGGAACGCCCTTCGGGCTGGCATCCGCCTGGGGCGGGCAGTCCAGCACGCGGACCGTTCCCTCTACGATATCATCTACATAAGTAAAGTCGCGGATCATATCGCCGCCGTTGAAGACCTTGATGGGTTCGCCCTTGGAAATGGCCCGGGCAAAGAGTATCGGCGCCATGTCCGGACGGCCCCAGGGGCCATACACGGTAAAGAAGCGCAAGCCCGTGGCTTTCAGGCCATACAGCTTGGAATAGGTGTAGGCCATCAGTTCGTTGGACTTCTTGGTGGCGGCGTACAGGGAGACTGGGTTGTCGACCTTGTCGTCCTCGCTGTACGGGACCTTGGCATTCATGCCGTAGACGCTGGAAGACGAAGCATATACGAGATGCTTCACCCCGAAGTTCCGGCAGGCCTCGAGGATGTTCAGGAACCCGACCAGGTTGCTCTGGAGGTACGCATACGGATTGGTGATGCTGTAGCGGACGCCGGCCTGGGCGGCCAGGTTCACGACCTTGTCGAACTTCTCCTCGTCAAAGAGCTTGTCGATGGCTTCCTTGTCGGCCAGGTCCATCTTCCGGACCTCGATGCCGAAGGCCTTGCACCGGCCTTCCTTCAGGCGCACATCGTAATAATCGTTGTAATTGTCGATTCCGACCACCTCATCCCCGCGCTCCTTGAGCGTGTACATGAGCTTGGAACCGATGAAACCGGCCGCGCCGGTCACGAGTACTTTCATAATCTGCAGTTTATTACCAGCCCACGTAAACCGGGCGGGAAACGGTGAGCCGCTCGCCGGTGAAGGTCAGGAGACCGGTGGCGGCGTCGCGGGCGTACACTTCGACCGCGTCGTTGTCCCGGCAGCAGACCAGGACGTAGCGGCCGTTCGGGGTGATGTTGAAGTTGCGCGGATGCGGGCCGGTGGCCGTATAGCCGACATAGTTCAGCAGGCCGCCGGGGCCGACCTCGAAGACGACGATGCCGTCGCCGCGGAGACGGAGCGACGCGTACAGGAACTTGCCGTCGGGCGAAAAATGGAGGTCCGCAGCGCCGCGGGCGTCCATCCGGTCGGCCTTGATCACCTGCTTCTCGGTCAGGGAACCATAGGCATAATCGAAGACGGTGATGTCGCCGGAGAGTTCGCCGATCACGTACAGATGCCGGCCGGAAGCGTCAAACAGCAGGTGACGGGGACCGTAGTCGGCATGCAGGGTCGCGGCGCGGCAATAGTTGCGCACTCCCCCGGCATACACGTCCAGACGGCCGATCTCATCGGCACTGAACTCACTGAAGAACAGATGCTTGCCGTCCGGGGAGAATACCGCGCAATGGACATGGGGCGCTTCCTGGCGGGAAAGATCGGGGCCGCCGATGCCCGAGACGAGCAGCGAGTCCAGCGGGGCGATGCCGCCGTCCTCCCGGATACGGTAAGTCGCGAGGGTGCCGCCGGAATAGTTGGCGACGGCGAGCAGGGTGCCGTCCGTGGAGACGTAGCAAGGGTCTTCGCCGCGGAAGGGAGATGCCTGGTCAGAGCCGGGCATGACACCTGTGGGCTGGGAATTGATCAGTTCGAAGCCGTTGCCGCCCCAGCGCCAGGCCCAGACGGAGGCGGTGGTGTCGGGCATTTCGGAGACGGCGTACACCTTGTTGCCGCACACGGTCAGGTAGGAAGGGTTGGGCATCTCCGCCTTGGCGACGGGACCTTCCCCGAGGAACTTCCCGGCCTTCTGGTCGAAATCATAGGCATAGAACCCGTCGGAGTAGGTGCCCACGAACAGGTTCAGCGCATCGGGGCCCGAGCAGGACGCGAAGGCCAGGGCCAGCACCAAAAAGAGATGCCCGGCCAAGCCGGGCATGACGTGGTTTCGCATGGGACTACGCATCCTTCTGGTCGTCATCGTCGGCCTGGGAGCCGTAGCCGTAGGAGCCGTAATGGCCGTAGTGGCCATAAGAGCCATATCGGCCGTAACCGTACTTGTACCCGTACTTGTAGCCATAACGGCCGGTGCTGTCGGTACCGTTCAGGAGGATGGCCATGCCGTTGTAGCGCTTCGCCTGGTAGTACTTGTCCACCTGTGGGAGCATCGAACGTTCCAGGAGGCCGGCGCGGACGATGAAGACGGTGATGTCGGCGTGCGGGGCGATGAGGTCGGAGTCCGTCACGATCTCGATCGGCGGGCAGTCCAGGATCACGTAGTCATATTCGTTGCGGAGCTCGGCGAGGAGCTTCGCCAGGGCGGGCTCGGCGAGGAGTTCGGCCGGATTCGGCGGAATCTTGCCCACCGGGAGGACATCCAGGGCGTTGCCGCCCACCTGATGGATGACGAGCGGACGCCAGTCGTCGGTCTTGCCGGAGAGGAGGTCCGCCATGCCCAGCTTGGGCTGGCCGGCGAACACGCTCAGGGAGCGCTTCCGGAGGTCCAGGTCCACGACGATTACCTTGCGGCCCTTGACGGCCAGCACGGTGGCGAGGTTGGAGGAGACGAAGGTCTTGCCGGAACCCACATTGAAGGAGGTGACCATCAGGACCTTGCCGCCGGGCTCCTTGCCCCGCATGAATTCGAGGTTCGTCCGCACGACGCGGAAGGCCTCGTTGATGAGGTTGCGGCTGTGCGGCTTCACGACGATCTGCCGGTCTTCCGGCCGGTCCGTGATCCGGGCGCGCTCGTAGAACTTGCGCTTCTTATAGGAGGAAGGAAGCTCACCGAGGAACGGGACCGACAGGTTCTCGATGTCCTTGCGGCCGCGGACGGTGGTGTCCAGGATTTCCTTCAGGTAGAACCAGGCGAACGGGATCGCGAGGCCCAGCAGGAGCGCCACGAGCAGGATCATCTTCTTGTTCGGGGCGATCGGCGCGGCCGAGCCGGACGGAGAAGCGACGACGCGGGTGGCATAGGCCGTGAAGGCCTGCGAGAGCTCGTTCTCCTCACGCTTCTGCAGGAGGAAGAGGTACAGGGCCTCCTTGACCTTCTGCTGGCGCTCGTCGGAGAGGAGCTGGCCCGCCTGCAGCGGGATGTCGCTCACACGCGCCTGCGAGGAAGACTGCACGCGCTGGGAGGACTGGATCTGCACGTTCAGGGCCTTGATGTAGTTGTCCAGGGAGGTCAGGACGGCGCCGCGCAGCGAAGACAGCTGTTGGTCGAGGTCCTTCACCAGGAGGTTCTCCTCGGAGGAGCTCTCCACCAGGCGGTTGCGCTGCAGCATCGAGGTGTTGTACTGCTCGATCTGCGCCCGGGTGCTGGCGTCGTTCAGGCCCACGTTCGCCGGCAGGAGCGAGCCGTTCCCGGCCGCGCGGATGTCCGACTGGAGGTAGCGGGCGATGGACAGCTGGTTGTTCAGGTCCATCAGCTGCTTCCCGGCCTCGGCGGAGATCTGCATGTCCATCTGGGCGGCGGAGGCATAGTCCGGCAGCCGGTGCTCGGACCGGTAGGTGGTGATGGTCTTGTCCACGTTGCCCAGTTCCTGCTCGATGATGTTCAGGCGGTCCGCGATGAAGTCGTTCGTGGAAATGGAGATCTGGTTCTTGTCCTTGATCCAGTTCTCGTTGTACACGTTGATGATCATCCGCAGGACGTCCTCCGCCCGCTGGGTGTTCACATCCCGGTAGTTGAGGTCGATGACCGTGGTGTTCTTGCCGCTCAGGGCCGCGCTCAGGCGTCCCTTGCAGGAACGGGTGGCGGACTGGAAGCCGGAACGCGTCACGCGCACCGGGAAGTCGAAGTTGCGGACATAGTCAGCCCGCTCGACCAGCAGCTTGCCGGCGACCGTCGCCACGGTATCGCCATAGGCGACCGTATAGTCCTCTCCCTTCGCCTTGTTGCCGCCGAACACGAATTCGTTCAGCCGGACGGACGCGGAATCCACGGGGGTGACGGTGAGCGCCGCCCCGGCGTTGTTGGCGATGTCCAGGAACCGGACACGGACGGGCAGCGAGGTGCCGTACAGCGTGTAGTCGTGGAAGAAACCGTCCCGGGTGTAGTTCACATCCAGGTTCAGGTTCCGGACCACCTGCATCAGCAGGTCCGGCGAGGTGAAGTTGATGAGCTCGTTGTTGACGTTCACGGAGGTGTTGCCCAGGCCGAGGTCCGAGAAGGCCGAGGAGATGTCGGCGCCGACGGAACCGGACCGGCTGTCCTCCTTGATCAGGACCGAGGAGCTCCGGTTGTACACCGGAACGGACCGGAGGATGTAGAAAGCGGCGGCGGCCAGGCAGACGGCCACGGAAAGGACGAACCACTTCCAGTTGTTGACACAGAGGTTCCAGATGTCCCGGATGGACATCGGATTCTCTTCCTGGGGGGCGCTGTTGACGGGTTTAGGAGTTTCCATGGCGGTTTACTTGTTGAGGCGGAGGGTGTTGATGACGAGGACGGCCACGGAAGTGGCGAGCGAGGACAGGGAAATCCAGAACGAGGTGGAACGGATGGTGTTGCCGTTGATGGTGGACTCGCGCTGGCGGCGCTCGTTCGGCGTCACGTAGATGATGTCGCCCTGCTGGACATAGAAGGCCGGCGAGGCGTAGAGCGACTCGGCGTTCAGCAGGTTGATCTGGTAGGCCTGGTCCCTGCCGCCTTCGCTGCGGAGGAGCGTGACGTTCTCCCGCTGGCCGTCGATAGTGAGGTCGCCGGCGCGGCTCAAGGCGTCCAGGATGGTGAACTTGTCACGGTCGATGGCGTAACGGCCGGGGTTCGAGACCTCACCCAGCACGCTGAAACCGAGGTTCATGAACTCCACGGTGACCACGGGGTCCTTGATCTGCTTGCTGTCGACAAGGCGTTCTTTGATCAGGTTCGCCGCCTGCTCGCGAGTCAGGCCGGAAACCACGACTTCCCCGATGATCGGGAAATCGATGGTGCCGTTGGAATCGACCGTATAACCGGACATGCCGTTGGAGTTGGAACCGAGGTTCGCGGACAGGTTCGACTGCTCGCCGATGCGGCGGGTGTAGGTAGGCAGGTTGAACATCGCGGCGACCTGCGGGTCCCGGCAGCTGACGATGATGGAGATCTGGTCCATGGGCTTGAGCCGGATCGCGGAGGCCGAGGGCGGCGTGAGGACGGTTCCCTCCCTCACGTCCTGGATGTAGGCGATGTTAGCCGGGGTCGAGCAGGAGAAAAACAAAGCCATCGCCCCGGCAAGGGCGACAGCCCGGATGATTCCGTTGAGTGAATTCATATGGATGCGCATTTTGTAATCTTATACTAAGATTGCAAAGATACGCATTATATTCGGATTTCCGCTATGCGAGATCCAGCAAATATTGCCCGTACTGGTTTTTCCGCATCGGGAAGGCGACTTCCTGGAGTTTTTCGCGCGAAATCCAGCCGTTGCGGTAGGCGATTTCCTCGAGGCAGGCGATCTTGAGGCCCTGCCGTTTCTCGATGACCTCGATGTAGGTCGATGCCTCCGCGAGGGACTCGTGGGTGCCGGTGTCCAGCCAGGCGAAGCCGCGGCCGAGCGTCTGCACGAGCAGCTCGCCGTCGGCCAGGAAGGCCTGGTTGACAGAGGTGATCTCCAGTTCGCCGCGGGCGGAAGGCTTCACGGCGGCGGCGACATCGACCACCTTGTTGGGGTAGAAATACAGGCCCGTGACGGCGTAGTTGGACTTGGGATTGGCCGGCTTCTCCTCGATGGAGATGCACTTCCCTTCCGCGTCGAATTCCGCGACGCCGTAGCGTTCCGGATCGGACACCCAGTAGCCGAAGACGGTCGCCATTCCGCGGTCCGCGTCGGCCACCGCCTGCCGGAGCTGCGCCTCGAAGCCGGCGCCATGGAAGATATTGTCACCCAGCACCATACAGGCCGTGTCGTTCCCGATGAACTCCCGGCCGATGATGAAGGCCTGGGCCAGTCCGTCCGGCGACGGCTGCTCCGCGTAGGAGAACTTCACCCCGTAGTCGGAACCGTCGCCGAGCAGCCGCTTGAAGCCCGGCAGGTCATACGGCGTGGAGATAATGAGGATATCCCGGATGCCGGCCAGCATCAGCACGGACACCGGATAGTAGATCATCGGCTTGTCATAGATGGGCAGGAGCTGCTTGGAGACTCCTTTCGTGATGGGATAGAGCCGGGTGCCGCTGCCGCCGGCGAGGACGATTCCTTTCATAATGCGTGGTTTAGAAAGCAAATATATGAAAAAATGCTAACTTTGCCTTGCAAAGCACCCGCTTTTATGTTGAGCATCATCAAGACCGCCACCAAGGAAACCCTGTTCTACAAGTTGCCCACGCTTGTAGGAGACATCCTCATCCAGGTGGGGGTCCTGTTGTTCCTCTTATACGGGACGGGCATGGTGCGCGAGAACAACTTGCCTCTCTATGAGCAGCAAGGCTCCTGGTTTCTCCTGGTTGTCAGCGCCATCCTGGCCGCCTGGCTTCTTGGGATCAAGATCAACGAACGCGGACGTTCCGCCGTGAACATCGCGAACCGCGCCATCCTGAATGCGGCCCTGACCTTCATCCTGTACAACGGGCTCATGGCCATCATTTACGAGCTCGTCCTCCAGGGCAAGCTCCTGGGCCTGCAGGCCGTCCTGACAGGGGTCCTCTACGTGATATGGCACCTGCTTATGCGGCTGCTCATCGCCCGCATCCGCCGGCGGGGCGCCAATACGTACCCCGTCGTCCTCGTGGGCACGGAGCCCAATATGCTGTCGGCCTTCCGGGCGATGACCGAGTCGGACGACACCGGTTACAAGGTCCTCGGCTTCTTCACAGCGGCGCCCGGTGACGTTCCCGCGAACGTCCCCGACCTCGGCGTACCGGACGAGGCCATCGCCTACATAGAACAAAACCACGATTCCATCAAGGAAGTGCTCTGCTCGCTGAATCCTGCCACGGAAACGGCGTTCGTGCAGAAGCTGGTCGCCACCTGCGAGAACCACATGGTCCGCTTCAAGTACGTCCCGGGCATGGAAGGCTACCCCAGGCGCAAGATGACAATCTCCCAGCTGGGCAGTGTCAATGTCATCAGCCTCCACGACGAGCCGCTGAACACGCCGCTCGCGAAGTTCGTCAAGCGGAGCGCCGACATCTTCTTCTCCGGCTTGTTCCTCGTCACGCTTTTCCCGCTGGTCTGGCTCTTCTGCGCCATCGGCATCAAGCTCTCCTCCCCCGGCCCGGTCTTCTTCAAGCAGAAGCGCACCGGCTACGAGGGCAAGGAGTTCTGGTGCTACAAGTTCCGGTCGATGCACCAGAGCGCCGACGCGGACACCAAGCAGGCCGTCAAGGGCGATTCCCGCGTGTTCCCGTTCGGGGAATTCCTCCGGAAGAGCTCCCTAGACGAGCTCCCGCAGTTCATCAACGTATTAAGGGGGGACATGTCCATCATCGGCCCCCGCCCCCATATGATCCACCACACGGACATCTACTCCGAGCTCATCGGCGACTACATGATCCGCCACCTGGCGAAACCCGGCATCACCGGCTGGGCGCAGGTGAACGGCTGCCGCGGCGAGACGAAGGAACTCTCGGAAATGAAAGACCGCGTGGAGAAGGACATCTGGTACATCGAACACTGGTCGGTGGAACTGGATGTCTCCATCTTCCTCCAGACCGTCTGGCAGATTCTGCGGCACCAGGACGAGAAAGCGTATTGAGCCGTGAAAATCAAGGATTTACAATTGACACGCTCCCGCGCTGACATGGCGTCCTGGCCCGAGGGGAAATTTCTCGTCGACACCGTCAACGCGCATTCCTTCGTCGTCGCGCAGCGCGATGCCGTCTTCGCCGACGCGCTTGTGAATGCCGACGCGCTCATTCCGGACGGCATCTCCATCGTCAAGGCTTGCAGATGGCTCAGGACGCAGAACGCGCCGGACGAAAAGATCGCCGGCGCGGACTTGTTCGCGTATGAGATGGGAAAACTGGAAGAGAGGGGCGGAACCTGCTTCTTCCTCGGGAGCAGCCCCGCAACCTTGGCTCTGATTGAGAAAAAGGCGGCGGAAACCTATCCGCACATCCGGATCAAGACCTTTTCTCCGCCCTTCAAACCGGAATTTTCGGCCGAAGAAAGCCGGGCGATGATCGAGGCCGTCAACGCGGCGGATCCGGACCTCCTCTGGGTCGGCATGACCGCCCCCAAGCAGGAGAAATGGCTCCATGCCCACTGGAGGGAGCTGTACATCCACTGCCATGCGGGCGCCATTGGCGCCGTCTTCGATTTCTTCGCAGGCACGGTGGAACGCGCCCCTCAGAAATGGATCGACCTGGGACTGGAGTGGTTCTACCGGCTGATCAAAGAACCGCGCCGCACATGGCGGCGCTATCTCGTCAACAATCCGAAGTTCCTCTGGCTGGTGCTCAAGGAGAAGCTAGCCAAATAGTTCCTGCTCTACGATATAACACAGGATATGCCCAATCAGCGTCTGGCACTCCTGGATGCGGGGTGTCTCCGTGGAGGGAACATGGATCACATAGTCGTAATCGTCCATCGGGCAAGGGTTTGCGCCCACGATGGCGACGGAGGTGATTCCCTTGTCACGGCAGGCCTGCAGCGCATTCACGAGGTTGGGCGACTTCCCCGACGTGGAGATGCCGATAAAGACATCCCCCGCGCTTCCCTGCGCCTCCACCTGGCGGGCGAAAAGCCGGTCGAAACCGTAGTCGTTGCCAACCGCAGTGATGATGGACGTGTCCGTCGACAGCGACAGCGCCGCCAGCCCAGGCCGGTCGAAGCTGAACTTGTTCACGAGTTCCCCGGCCATATGTTGCGCATCGGCCGCACTCCCGCCGTTCCCGGCCCACAGCGTCTTGTGGCCCGCCTTGTAGGCTTCCACCACCACTTTTGCGATGGCGGCGATTTTCGCCATCAGCGCTTCATCGTCGAGCAGCATCTGCTTGACGCGGATGGATTCGGCAATGATGGATTTTGCAATATCTATCTGATTCATAACACTTTGAGTTTTTCAATCAATGCTCGGATGCATGTCTCGAACCGGTAAGGCAGCCGATTCTCACGAAGGGTCAGGGGACGTCCGGACGGGATTTCGTCCAGCAGTCTCCCGATGCGGTCCGTCAGGGCCGGAATGTCCGTCGGCGGAACCCGATAACCGTTCTCCCTTTCCCGGACCAAGTCGGCCGAACCGGCCTTCTCGGACACGACGACTTTCGCTCCCGCCATCAGGGCTTCTCCCGTCACGGCGCCGTATGCCTCCTGCGTACTGGGGAGGACCGCTATGTCGATCAAGTTGTACCAGGCCAGGAGGTCGTCGCCGGCAAGCATCCCGGGGAACAAGGCCTCCGGGGCCATCGCTTCCAGCGCGGTCCGATGCGGCCCGTCACCAATGAGCACCAGTTGCGCCCGGTGTTTCAAGGGCTCGAAAGCGCGGATGAGCGAGGGTATGTTCTTCAGGCCGACAAAACGGCCCACGAAGGCCACGACGGGTTTGTCCCCGGGCCTCAACTGCGCCGAAAGCGGCAACACGCGCGCAAGTTCCGGACGTATGCGCCGCTCGTCGGCGATGATGGGCATGAAAAGGCCTTTCCCAAAGCGGTCCCGATACCAGCCTGCCACATCCGGACTGTGCAGGATGATCTCATCCAGCCGGCGCGGAACAAAGTGCCGGGCCAGCCGGTGCTTCCATCCGAAATCGTTGCCTCGGATCATATCCAGACTGTCGTCACAGGTGGTGACGACCTTGTATCCGTACTTCTTCCTCAGGCGCAAGCATAGGATCGCAGCCGCGGAAAACTCCGGGGCGATCACCAGTCCGGGCCGGAACGCCGTCAACAAGTTCGGCAGCGAACCCAGGTTCCATCGGTGCGCCGGAATGTCCGGGACACCGTCCCGCACATCCTGGAAACAGATCTCACATTCCATCTCCCGATACAGGGAACGGTAGAAATCCATCCGGTAGGGTGCCGGGAGATTGGACAGGTACAGATTACGCATCGACACTCCGATTCAAGATCTCGACGATGTTCCGTTCAAAGCATTCCAGCGTATAAGACGACTGGTATCGATGCTTGCCGCTCTCCCCCATCCGGGTTCTGAGGAGGGGATCCGCAAGCAGACTTCCAAGCGTATCGGCCAGGGCGGAAGGGTCCTTCTTGCGACAGATGACACCGTCCTCTCCGTCCCGAACCATTTCCGGAATGGCCCCCTCGTCCGTCGTGACGACGGGAAGACCGGCCCCCATCGCCTCCAGGACGACCAGCGGAAAGCATTCGTCCGGATAGTGGCTCGGGAAAGCGAACAAATCCGCTTCGGAAAATGCCTTCCATTTCTCTTCCCCATAGCGCGGGCCTTCGTACGTGACGAAGTCTTCCAGCCCCTTCGCCCGGATCTCGGCGGCCAGGCTGTCTCCGGGGTAGTCCGCGGACAGGGCGCCCACCAGACGGCAACGGAACATCGTCCCTCGATCCTTCAGGATGCGACAAGCCTCGATCAGCTCGGAAACGCCTTTGGACCGGATCATGTTCGAAAGGAACAGAATCCTGGGCACGGGGGCGGACCGATGCGCCACATCCGGCACGGAAACGCCGTTGGCACAAAATGATACACGATCCATCGGCACATATTTCCGGATGTCGGCATACAGACGCTCGGAGAGCAGGATGACAGATGCGTCCCGGAACAGCACCCGGTAGAGCCAGTCGTCGAAAAAGCGATCCTGACGGGATGCAACCCCCTTATTGTGGAAATGCAGAACGACCTTGCATCCTTTCCGCCGCACCAGGCGGGCGACCAGGGCGTCTTTGAGCAAACCCGGCATTTTGGACGAGGGTGTCATATAGACCAGATTCGGCCTCCACGCCCGAATCGTACGCCGCACTTCTGCCAGAAGATGGGACACGGACCGGACTTTTCCAAAGGAGAAGCGACCTACCTGCTCCAATGACTCGGAAGCGGACAGGTTCACATACCGTGCATCGAACGTCCCATTCACCAGGGCGCTTTCCTTCAGGAAGGATCCTACGAGGGCCGCCCCATGCACGGGCGGGGGCAGGTGAAGGATGAACAGGATGCGCGGTTTAGCGCTGTTCGAAGCGGATTTTTCCATCGGTTCTGTTCTTTCCCAGTCGGTTTCCGACATTGACCTTCCGGATATGGCTATCCGACCGGGTTTCGACGGACAGGGCGCGCCTGAGGTCGATGCAGTAGGAGTTGGCGATGCGGAGGACCGTATTCCCTTCGATGACCGTATTGACCGTTCCGTCATCGCAGAAGATGCCCCGGTTGTCGCAGGGGCCGGAAATGTCCGTGACGACATTGTCCCGAATCACCAGAGAGGCGTTTTGGGTCCATACGTAGATAGCGCCCGTATCCATCAGGAGATTCATCGGCGCATCCTTCCGGTAAGCGTCCGTCTGCGTGATGGTATTGGCGATGACCGCTCCTGAGGAGGGCTGTTCCATTTTCTCCGAGAAATGCATACCCACGCCGACAGCGCAGCATCCGTAATCCGTGAAGCGGTTCCTTTGGACGAGATAGTCCGTTCCCGAACAGCGGACGCAGGGATTGAATTCCCCGTACGTGCCCATCCGCTCGAAAACATTGTCCTCCACCACCGTCCGGGCCGAGTGATTGTACGAGAGCACGCCGATACGGCCGCAGTCTTCAAAGCGGCATTCTTTCACCGTAACCCCGTCGGAATAAGCGATTCTGACGACATCCGTCCGGATGGAGCGGAAGGTGCAATGGGAGACTTCCGCACCCTCGAAGCGGCCCATATAAAAGCGGATCAGGCAGTCCTTGGCATATTCGCCGCGGTCATCCGCGTTTGTTTCGAAGGTAAGGCCGGAGAGGGATACCCGGCGGAAAGTGCAGTCCGTCACCTTGAAAAAGGCGGTTGAAACGGGTTCTGTCGCCTCCTGCACCCGCATCAGACGGAAGCGGGGCAGCTTATGGCCAAAGGAGAAATCGCCGTTGACATTGTAAACCAAACCGTTGCGGGCAAGCTGGTCGCAGGTGAAGTAGACATATCCTTTCCTGATCTCTGTCACGGGACAGGTGAAAAGCCGGTACCAGGCCGTGACCTGGATATACAGTTTGCCGGGCCCGGCGAGTCGTTTGCCGGTCTTGATCCGGCAAAGCTTCCTGTCGGCGTCAACCACTTCCACCAGCCGGGAGGCGCGGTAAAAAGGCGAGGTTTTCACCTCGGGCGCAGAACCCGCCAGGACGGAGCCATCCCCTTCGATCCTCAATTCCGTCTCCGGGCAGTCGAACTCGGAAAGGTTCAAGTGGTCATCCCGAAACCGGTATGTCCCGGGCTCGATCCGGACAGTCAACACGGACGGTTTGGCAGACAGGGCTTCCCGGACTGTCGTGTTCAACCCGTCAAACTCCGCCTGCGTGGAGACATGGACCGTCTTCACAGGGGCGGAAACCGCCAGAAACTGCAGCAGAAGGAGTTTCAGGACAATCATTCGAATTCCCGGCAATCTTTTTCCAGTTGGGCCACCAGGGCGGCATAGGTGTAGCGCTTCCGGCATGCCTCTACACGGGCGCAAAACGACGGAGCCTCGCGAATCATACGTTCCAACGCGCCGGCGATTTCATCGACGGAGCCTGTCTCGAGGAACAGGCCCAGACCGTCTTCCTTGTAATGGGACACATTTCCGGAATCCTTCACGATGACGGGCGTTCCGCAGACGATGGCATCCTCCACCAGCGTGGTGTGGAAGAGTGGCCAGACGGCGACATCGGCCGCCGACAGGATGGAAAGCGTCTTTTCCCGGTCGCACCAGCCGAGGACACGGACTCCTTCCGGCAGGGGGAAAGACTCCTCCATGGATCCGAAGAGCAGGAGCTCCAGTCCGGGATGCGAGGGACGCAGCCGCTCCCAAGCCTGCACCAGACGGTCCGTCCCCTTCTCCGGCCCCATACGACCGCCGGATACGACCAGGAAAGCGTCTTCCGGGATACCGAAGGACCGACGGGCCGACGCGGCATCGACGGAAAGGCCGCGGTCATCACCGGCCAGGGGCAGCAACCGTACTTTGTCGGCGGGAACGCCGTATTCGGAGACCAGATAGTCGCATCGCAGGGGCGTGACGCCATAGAACAGGTCCACCTGCCTGCCCGCCGTACGGACCAGCATACGGAGGAGGAAACGGCCGTACAACGCGCGCCAGAGACGATGGCGGGATGCGTTGAACGGATCCGCATGACTGTCGGCCAGCAGGACGCACCGCGGATGCCTGTGGGCATAGCGGCAAGCCACCCACAGCGTGGGAAGGTGAAGGCCGTGGTGGAAGATCAGGTCCGGTTCCTCCTCGCGCAGGACGCGTCCAAGTCCGGAACAGGCCAAGGCGGAATCCCGGCTTGTCAAGGCGGTCCGGATCTTCCGGACACGCACCTGGCCGTCCCGATAATCGTCCCCTTTGTCCAGGATCGCCTGCCGCTCCTGAGGAGTCATGGAATGCGGGAAATGCCCGTTATCGGCGACCACGGTCACCATTGCTCCGGAACGCTGCTGGTACAAGGGCAGCAGGTTGTCCTGATACCCCCAGCCATCTACATAGTGCAGCGTTATGTGCAATATCTTCATACCGTTACCGGATTGGTCGGGACACAAAGCCCCTTTCCCGGAGTCCGTCCAGGAAATAAGGCAGGATCAGGCGGGTTTTCCAACCATGTTTGTTTCCAAAGTGGAACAGAACAGTATCGCCATCCCGTAGGGAGGAGAGCACCTTGTCCACCTGATGATAATCAACTTCAGCGTCCGTATCGCCCGAATTCCGGTCCCACAGGACGATACGGTAACGACGCCGGAGCCGCAGGTAACTACCTAGACGAAGCAGGCCCCAAGGAGGGCGAAACAGCGTAGAATCCACCCTCTTTCGGCACTGCTCCACATCATCGACAAACTCCCCTGTCGGAAGATCCCATCCGCTGCAGTGCGAAAAAGTGTGATTGCCCACGGCGTGGCCTTCCTCCACAATCCTGGAGAACAGGTCGGGGCGGCGGTCCACCCGACTTCCGACGCAGAAGAAGGTCGCCTTCTGGTCCCGCTCGGCCAGTCTGTCCAGCACAAACTCTGTGATTCCATCCTCGGGGCCGTCATCGAAAGTCAGGTAGATGACACCCCGGACCCGCTCGGGATGCCATGAGACCCAGGTGACGAAACGATGGTTGAAGGAGTGTAACAGGTTCATCGGAACAATTTATCTTTAATACCCTGCGCATAGTAAAGCAGCGGATAGGCCCGGTTCATCAGATGGATGTAGCACCGGTCTTTCTTCAAGCCAGCCAGGCCGAGCGGCAACACCTCGTCGAAACGGCCCTCCGAGAAAGTCTTCTGAGGGCCATACCCCAGTTTTCTTCCCACGCGTGTGATACCCAGCATCATGCTCAGACAAGTGAGGCTCTTGAGGGCCGGATCGGCAACCTGTCGGCAAGCCGTCACAAGCCCGGCCGCATAACGGGTCAGGAACGCCGGGGAGAGTTGCCGGGAGGCACTCCCCGCCTGCTGCGTGACATCATAGAAGGGAATGTCCAAGAACACAACCCGCCCGCCCGCGGACAGCGCCAATGACAAGAAGACGAGATCTTCTCCCATGACAATCCCTTCAGGAAAGAGCAAACCATGCTCCATGACATATTCGCGCCGGAAAGCGCATCCGCACACACTCCCCCGGACATACCCCTTCCGAATCACCTCATCCTTGGTCAGAAAGACGCCTTCTGCGAAAAGACCGGTCCATGGGTAACGTTCCACGCCGTCGCTGAAACTGCGCATGATGACAATGTCGGGATCTGCCTTGTCCAGATAGGCGGAAAGCTTTTCCAGCGCCCCTGGCATAAGTCGGTCATCCGCGTCCAGAAACACAAGGAAAGAACCACCGGAGCATCCGATACCTTCGTTCCGGGCAACAGAAACACCCTGGTTGGGCTGTGTAAGACAACGAACGTCCGGAAATTGGTCACGGACCAGTTCCACAGTTTCGTCCGTAGAACCGTCATCGATCAAAACCGTTTCCACGTCCGTTCTGTCCACGCTCTGAATACAGGCGGGCAGGGTGGCGGCGGCATTGAAGGCCGGTATGATGACCGAAATACTCATGGGGAAACACGCTTGTTGCGATATAAGGAACTGGTGGGGTCATCTTTACGGATGAAAACCCGGATTCTCCCATCCACAACATTGTCATGGATTCGGTTCCCGACATTGGCCCGACGTACTTTGCTCGTTTTCCGGTGTTGGATGCGAAAGCATCTCCGAAGTTCGATGCAATTGCCGTCTTGAATACGTTGAATTTGATTGTCGCTGATTTCCACATGGATGGCACCATCGTCGGCCAGGATACCGCGGTTCCCATGCGGGCCGGCCAGATCGTGGATATAGTTACCACGGACCTTTGTGCCTTGGTTCTGGGTCCAGATATAGATGGCACCGGCATCCACCAGTTCGCGAAAGACACCGCTACGAAACGCCGGGGACATGCATATCTCATTGTTCTCCACCAAGGTCGATGTACCATAGATGTCATCCATCGTGTAATGGATCCCTACACCGATGGCGCTGTAGGAGAAATCCTCAAAATAATTGTTCCGGATCCGGCAGTCTACGCCCATCGACTGGACCAAAGGGGCGTTCGACATTCTCAACCCGTTATCTATAAACCGGTTGTGGTCCACATCCACTTCGCGGGAAGATGCCTCGACACGGATGCATCCCAAGTAGTTCTCCCTGAACAGGCAGTCCTTGATCACAACCTGGCCCACGCCGTCCAAGACGATGCCATCCGAGTGGAGCCCGGTAAAAAGACAGTCGGACAACGAGACGGAGGAAGCCTTCAGACGCTCCAGCAGAATCAGGCTGCCCCCTTCGCGGTTCCCCAAGAAATGGAATCCTTCCAGCACAAAAGAACGGAAAGCGCTATCCTGGACTGTCAGGAAATTCGAATGACGGCAAGCGTGAAGGCCCTCACGGGAGGGTGGCCCGCAAAGGATATAACGCGGAAGGCACCGCCCGAAGCGGAGTTCAGACCACATTCCCACACCGTAAGTGCAATCGCGACGGAAGTACAACCATCCATGATGAATCTTCTCCACGGGATAGACAGCTCCCTTAAACCACTGAGAAAGGATGATATGCATGCCTTCCGCCTCTTCCGGAGGGCAGTCCGGTTCGCTGCATCGTATTTTGTACACGCCCTTCCTGCCGATGACGGGGAGAGGCCAGCTTCCTGCCTTGCAGACAGGATTCCGGACATCGACAGGCTCGAGAGAAGCCATGTCGACATAGCCCGTCTCCAGATCATAACCTCCGCCATCATCGCCGGCGACAAGTACGGCGCCGGCACCCGAAAGGTGGAGCATCACTTCCGGACAATCCAAACCAGTCAGCCGCAAGTGACCTTCCCGATAATGGAACACGCCCGGGCTGAACGACACAGTCACTTCCTCCACGGACGTTCTCAATAGGCTGTCCAGACGCTCCTGCAGATGGTCGAAGGAGGCCTGGTCCGTCACTGAGATGATGGTGCCGACAAGAGGGAGGACAAGACTTAACAGGCTCATCTGCTGATGCTTCGGTAGTGCCAGGTATTCCCAATGCTCCGGCGTTTCTTCTTCCGGATGTCCACATAGGCGGGGTTCCCGTCCACATAATACATATACAAATAGATGGACAGCCACAAGAGTGTCTCTCCAAACGCGAAGAACGACAGGGTGACCGCACCTGTGAGGATATAGATGGCGGCGGCCCGGACGGTGATGGATTTTTTGCGGACAAGCCCGTTGATGGTCATCACCAGAACGACGATGACGGGGATGATCCCATACATATGCCAGAGACCGACGAAACCGACGTCAGAATGGTAAATGCCACTCTCTTGAAGGGTGGGAATAATGGGGTTGACATTGGCCGAGATGAATCCGTCGCCGAGAAGATACCGAAGCGGCTCCCGGGCGCCGAACATGTAGACAAGCGCTTTGTTCCGGTTATATTCGGGGTTGAGGATCTGGCTGACAGTCATTTGGTAGAGTTGTCCCCATTGACCGGATGTATAGATAGCCATCAGCACAAGGGTGATGACGATAACGACGATGATGATGAGTTTCCGCGCGCTCATCTTCATCAAGTAAATGGTGTAACCCACCATCATGAACACGGCGATCAGGGTCGTGCGGTTCTGTACCAGGAACAGGATGGCGAACAGGAAAAGGGTCCAGGCGATGTTGCCACGGGTGGTGTCTCTGGTCATCCTGTGATAGGCGAAGAAGAAGGCCAGTGCCACATGGCGGATGCCGGAAAGATTGTGGACATAATCCCCCTCCTCGATAAAGGCGGCATCCGGCGATTGGAACACCCAGTTGGGCGCCAGAAAGGTTACAAACAAGGTGATGAATAAATACAAGACAGAGAACGCGTACAGGGCGGTGCGCAGTTCCCGTTCCGTGGGGCGCAGGGCAATCAGGATGGGGAATGCCGTAAACTCGAAGATGCGGCGGTTCGTAAAGAAGGACTGCAGGAAACTCTGGTCATAATACAGCAAGGCCGGGATGTAGGACAGGAGGATTCCGAAGAGGTACCACCAGAAAGGAGTGAGCCAATGAAGGGAATCCCGGATCCACGCTCTCCGGTGGAAAGTGAATACGAGGAAAAGCGAGAGGAGGTAGAATGCGAAAGGCCCATTGGGGCCGATTACATTCGTGATGGGCAGCAAGTCGAAGAAGTTGACGGAAAACAACAGCAAGAAGAAGACCCACAACTCAATGTAGTCTCTCTTCTTCTGTCGTACACCCCAGGACTTCGTTCTCATCGTATCCGCAGGATTATCGTATAAATCCGGCGCACCAGGGCGACCATCCAACGGGGATATCCCCGGTATGTCCGGTAATAATAGCCCATGCTGTCAAACTGAAGCAGGGAACGGCGCCTGGCATCGTACCTGGCGCCAATCGTCTCGCCATGCCGATGGAGAACATGGACGGATGGAACGAGATAAAAGCATTTTCCCAGAAGGGACAGGCGGTCGGAAAGGATGTTCTCTTCCGCATAAAGGAAGGTTTCCTCGTCAAAACCGCCTGCCTGCAGAAAATCAGCCGTTCGCACGAGCATGAAACTGCCGGACAACTTGTAGTGCGGACCTTCCGTCGCCTGTTCGGGATAATCCAGGTCAAACAGCCGGCGCTTGGTTGCCGTCTTCAGGAAAGGCGTGCAAAGGTACATCCAGACACAGCGTTTCCACAGGCCCTGATAGGGTTCCGGGCCTTGCCTTTTGCCATCCAGACCCACCACGGCAGGACCGACGGCACCGGCTTCCGGATGCGCCTCCGCCGTATGGACCAGGGTTTCTACGACACCACTTTCCGGGAACTCGATGTCGTTATTGGCAAACAGGATATAATCAGGCCGGACCGATTGTTCCAGATAGCGGACGCCCAGATTGTTGCCGGCGGCAAAACCCCGGTTTTCCGCCGGGATGACGATGGCTTCGGGAATCCGCGCCGCCAGGGCTGCCGCTTCTTCCGCCGAAGCGCCATTGTCCACGACGACGATCCGATGCGGTTCGCTCACCCGGGACAACTGTTCCCGGACAAAAGAAACCGTCCGGTCATCGGAACGATAACTGACAATGACAATTCCTATCATCGGGCAAAGACCTTCAGCCACATCGAACGGATCCACACGGCCAGCGCACCGTCCTTGAAGAACAACAGGTTCACGGCCAGCATATACAGGCCGGTGACGACACCTTGACAACCGAGCCGCAAGAAGGCATTTCCTATTGGCAGGAACAGGATCAGGAGCGGAACCAGCGGCAGATGGAAAACAATGACCCGCATCAGATCGCCGAGCGGGAAGTGAAGCGACAGGCTGCGGGAGACGACGATCCAGGCACACATAAAAACGGACAGCTCGGACACCATCCACACGATGGCGGATCCCTGCGCCAGCATGAATCTCACCAGCAGCAGATTCAGCAGGACGCCCACGCCGGCGCCGACCGCAGAATTGACGAAGACCGCCCGATCCATCTTCATCGGCATCATCACCTGGACCACCAGGATCTGTTCCATTCCGATGATCAGAATGAGCGGAGCCACGATACGCATCGGGGCCACCGCCCCTTCATACCCCTTGCCGGACAGGATACGGATGACGTCCCCGGCACCGACCAGCAAAAGAAGAATGACCGGTACGCCCACGATGAAAAGGATGCGGAAAGTCTTGGAAACCAACTCCAGGAATTCGTCTTTCCGGCCTTCGGACAGGACCGCGCTCATCCGGGGAAGCATCACCGTCGTGAAGGCGGTGAACAGGGCGATGACCATCGAGAAAACCTTGGTGGCGCTCGTGTAATAACCCACTTGTACCGAATCGGAGATGAAACCGAGATACGTTACGTTGAAAGTTGTGTACATCGATGTCAAGAACATGTACAGCCCCATCGTCAAGAAGGGTCGGACATGCCTCGCCAAATCGACTTCCTGTTTTCTGAATGACACGAACCGACGGGCATAGGACAGGTTGATGCCGGCGTTCAAGACCACCATCAGGGTGAGAAGCAGATAGTAGACCGGATAATCCTCGGGCTTTCGGACCAGAAGGAAAACACCGGCTACGTAGAGGAATTTCACGAAAATCGTCCGGTTCGTGATGTACTTGAATTCCTCCATGCCCTGGAAAAGCCAGTCCATGCAAAGGAAATTGGCCAGGATCTTCACGACACCGATCCAAAGCAGGCCCCGGTATTCCGCAAGCGATGGAACGACATAGATGGCGACGGCAAGCGCGACTGCCGCCAGACCGGAAGTCAAGCCGTTCAGCGAAATCAGGTCGGAGAAGACGCGGTTTCGAGCCTCCCGGTCCTCGCGCACCGCGGCAATCTCCCGCACACCCACAATGGCGACACCCATCATCGAGAACAGGATGAAATAATTCACGATGCTGTCCACGAAGTTGCAGACACCGATGTTGGACACACCGAGAACCCTGGACACATACGGATACGTGATCAGCGGGAACAGGTAGTTCGCCACCGTCAGGAGACCGTTGTAGAAGAAATTCTTCTTAATGCTGGGCATCGGATCAGAGGGTTGAAAGGATCTGCTGCATTTCCCGGACGCGGGCCGACGTGATATGTCCGGAAAGATAATGTCGGTAATGGTCCATGTTCACGGGACGCCGGAGGAAATCCGTCATCGTTCTCTCGAAGGCGTCGTACGTGTCCACACTGGGGCAGAATGACTCCAGTCCGTAATAGTCCGTATCGGGATTGGACCGATACCGCATCAGAACGTGACAGCCCGCGCTCAAGTATTCCAGGAAGCGAGGTGTCACCTGGCTGAAACCGTGCGTCCTTCCGTTGGGATCGTCCATACCGGGCGTTGCATACAGCCCCACGCGGCAGCGACGCATCAGGTCCATGAACTTGGCATGGTCGTCCACGTCGCCGAGGCAAACTCCCGTTTGGTCATAATACAGGAAGCGGCCGTCTTTCATTTTCCGATAGACATAGGTGCAGGGATGATCAGCGACATAACGCCGGAAGAAATCCCCCAACACCGCATCAGGACGTCCCATCAATGCTACGTCATATTGCTTTTCCGGCAATTCGTCTTTCAGGACGCTGTCCGGCAAGGATAGGGCCAGATGATGCAGAGGCAGCCCGGTCCCCTGCTCCCGAAGGAATTCATAGGCCTCGCGGCTGGATACGAAAATGGCCGGACAGGCATTGTATGAACGCACCAGCGCCGGAAGCGAAGGCCCGCGAAGGAAGAAATCGACCCAGTAAGGAATCACTTGCGCCCGGTTATAGGCATTCTTCCCCGGCATGGGCTCCATCTCGGTCAGCAAAAAGCGCTTATGTCCGGTAGGGACTGATTGCCTGCCCGGCAGGCGGCGGTACAGCGCCTCCACCATCCGGTTACGGCCGACGAGCGGAATGCCCAGTTCGCGGGAAAAGATGTCTTCCCACGCATAGACGAGGTCGTAACTGACCCTTTTTTCCCACGTCCGTTGCGTCAATATGCCGTCCAGTTCCATCCTATAGCCTGTTTGCCAGATCCAAGGCGGCTCCCGCCGCCACATCCATGTTGTAATACTCCCACTCCGCGAACCGGCCTGTCAGATGGAATCCGTTCGGAGAAAGGCGGTTCTTCAGTTCTCGGATCAGCTCCCGCGTGGACGGTGTCTGGATCGGATAGGAACACGGCGTGTAACAATGGTCCAGATACTTGGGGTTCAGCGGAATACGCTTCAGCTGGGCCTCGATGTCAGCACGGGACACATGGTCCGTGAACTCCACGGTCGCCGTGAGCCGGGACGAAGCATTGTTCTTTTGCGAGAAATTGCCCGTGCAGATAATCCGATGCGCATCATAAGCCCCGTCCGGCAGATAGACCCACGTATAGGGAACCGGGTCGATCTCACAGAAAACCGAAGTGGTCCCATGGAACGGAAGCGCCTGCAAATCCTTTTCGAATCCTTCAACGGAAACGCCCTCGACCAGGCCGGGAATCCTCCGGACATTTCCGGTATAGACCACGATGTTGTAGCAATCGTCTCCAATCCGCCATTTTCCGTCCCGGTGTTCTATCTTGTCGATGGAAGATCCATACCGGATATTCAAGCCTCCCGCGAGCGTATCGGCCAGGAACTGGGAACCGCCCTGACGGGGATACCAGAATGAGGCATGGACGAAGGACTTTTCCTCCTGATGGGAAAAATTGTGGAAGAAAACGTCTTCGGGGGAAGGCATCGGCAGTTTGCCGGCCAGCCAGTCCAGGGATACTTCCGCCAAGGGACGCCGCCAGATCTTCTCGTTGTACGGACGGAAATAAAGGTCATAGAGCGTCTTGCCGAACGTCTGCTCGAGGAAATCGGCGAAATGGGCCGCCCGGGGCTTTTCCTGCCGGCCAAACATCGCGGCGAAATCCCGGATGGACGCCCTTTGCACCGCCTCGGGAAGCTGGTACAGGTGATCCTCCACGGGATATCCCACGGTCGATCCGTCCGGCATCACGATACAGGCGTTCCGGTCGGCCTTGACAAAGAAGCGATCCCGGTCGAAATGACCCCAGAACCAGTCCAGGACATCCTGGCGGCGGGAATTGAAGACATGGCCGCCACAGATGTGGAATAGGGATCCCTGTACTTCCCGGCACCGGATCAGGCCTCCGGGGCGGTCCTCCTTTTCATAGACCGTCACCCGGTAGCGGTCCCGCAGCGAACGGGCCGCCACCAGACCGGAGATTCCAGCGCCGATGACGGCGGCTTTCTTCTTGACTTCCATTACCTTCCCTTATACATCTCCTCGTAATACTTCTGGTAATCCCCGCTCGTCACATTGTCCAGCCAGGCCTGGTTGTCGAGGTACCATCGGATGGTCTTCTCGATGCCTTCCTCGAACTGGAGGGACGGCTCCCAACCCAGTTCGCGCTGGAGCTTGGTGCTGTCGATGGCGTAGCGGAGGTCGTGGCCGGCGCGGTCCGTCACATAGGTGATTAAGTCGTCGTCGGCGCCTTCCGGACGGCCCAGGAGGCGGTCGGTGACGCGGATGAGGGTCTTCACGATGTCGATGTTCTTCCACTCGTTGAAGCCGCCGATGTTGTAGGTCTCGGCAACCTTCCCCTCGTGGAAGATCAGGTCGATGGCGCGGGCGTGGTCCTCCACGTACAGCCAGTCGCGCACGTTCTCGCCCTTTCCGTACACGGGCAGGGGCTTCCGGTGGCGGATGTTATTGACAAACAGCGGGATGAGCTTCTCCGGGAACTGGTACGGGCCGTAGTTGTTGGAGCAGTTCGTGACGATGGTCGGCATTCCGTAGGTGTCGTGGAACGCCCGCACAAAATGGTCGCTGGACGCCTTTGCAGCGCTATACGGGCTGTGCGGCTGGTACTTGAGGTCCTCCGTGAAGAACTTCTCGCCGTAGGCCAGGTGATGCTCGCCGCTGGACGCCTTCGTCGTGAACGGCGGCTCGATTCCCTCCGGATGCGTCATCTCCAGCGCGCCGTAGACTTCGTCCGTGGAGATGTGGTAGAAGCGCTTGCCTTCGTACTTCTCCGGGAGACTCTCCCAGTACGCCTTGGCGGCCTGCAGCATGGACAGGGTGCCGATGACGTTCGTCTGCGCGAAGGTGAAGGGATCCTTGATGGAACGGTCCACGTGGGATTCCGCGGCCAGGTGGATCACGCCGTCCACCTTTTCCTCCCGCATGAGGGCCAGCACGCCCTCGAAGTCGCAGATGTCCATCTTGACGAACCGGTAGTTGGGCCGGTCCTCGATGTCCTTGAGGTTCGCGAGATTGCCCGCATAGGTGAGCTTGTCCAGGTTGATGATCCGGTAGTCCGGATACTTGTTCACGAACAGGCGTACGACGTGGCTGCCGATGAAACCGGCGCCACCGGTGATGAGAATGGTTCTACTGCTCATACAGGAAAGGATGATGTTTGTCTTTTTCGGAAAGGATGACTTCGGACTTGGGGATGCGCCAGTCGATGGCGAGGGTGGGGTCGTTCCAGGCGATGGCCCCCTCGGAGGACGGGCAGTACAGGTTGTCGCACTTGTACTGAAACAGGACTTCCTCGCTGAGGACGCTGAACCCATGGGCAAAACCCCGCGGGATGAACATCATGCGGTGGTTTTCCCCCGTCAGTTCCTCGGCGTGCCAGCGGCCGTAGGTGGGCGATCCTTCGCGCAGGTCCACGGCCACGTCCAGCACGGCGCCGCGCACCACCCGGACGAGCTTCGCCTGGGCGAACTCCCCTTTCTGGAAATGCAGGCCGCGGACGACGCCGTACCGCGACTTGCTCTCATTGTCCTGTACAAAGTGCACGGGACCCACTTTCTCGGTGAATTCCCGCTCGTTGAAACTCTCGAAGAAATAGCCCCGCTCGTCCCCGAACACTTTCGGTTCGATGATGACGAGCCCTTCGATGCCGGTCTCGATTACGTTCATAGTCTGTCAATGCATTGTTTCAGTGAATCATACCAGTGCGGGACCTCGACGCCGAACGTCTCCTTGACCTTCGTCTTGTCCAGCACCGAGAAATGCGGCCGGCGGACCTTGGAAGGGAACTCGTCGGAATGGCAAGGCTTGATGTCGCACGTGTTTCCGCTCAGGTCCCGGATGGCGCAGGCGAAGTCGAACCAGGAGCACACCCCTTCGTCCG
>JAEEGJ010010189.1_pt1 | contig 24649 bp, 19 predicted proteins | sample 8958761 | NCBI WGS metagenome assembly JAEEGJ01 (sample SAMN16246546, study PRJNA631951) | gut metagenome | biome: gut microbiome; feature: rumen; material: RS-attached | host: Bos | place: Iran: Karaj | collected 2018-10 | reverse complement strand
CTCGGAGTACGCCAACCAGAACGCCTACGATGCCATCTCTATCCACGGTGGTTCAGGTTTCATCATGGAGTACAAGAGCCAGCGCCTGTTCCGCGATGCCCGTATCTTCTCTATCTACGAGGGTACCACGCAGCTGCAGGTTGTAGCTGCTATCCGCTACATCACCAACGGCACTATGCTACAGAATATCAGGGAGATGGCAAACGGCATGGAGGTGCTGGAGACGCTGAGGCCGATGGCCAATCGTGTGATTGCCCTCGTCGATATCTATGAGAACGCACTTGCCAAGGTGAAGGCCCTCGAGAGCCAGGATGCTCAGGACTTCCTCGCCCGTCGCCTGTACGACATGACTGCCGAACTGGTGATGTCTATCCTCATCCTCCGCGATGCCACAAAGGCTCCCGAGCTCTTCGAGAAGAGCGCCAATGTCTATGTTCGCATGGCTACTGAGGACATTGCGGGCAAGGCTGCCTATATCGACATGTTCAAGGTCGAGGATCTTGAGTGCTTTAAGGCTAATGACGAGGAGGCTGAAGCATAATTGTTATGACTGAACATGAAATCGACGAGCGTGTAGCTCGCGCAGTTGATAATTTCATGGCCGGATATGGCTGCTGCCAAAGTGTGGTGGCAGCCTTTTCCGACCTTTACGGTCTTGACGAGACCATGGCCAAACGTATTGCAGCTGGTTTTGGCGGTGGGGTAGGCCGCATGCGTATGATGTGTGGTGCCGTCTCCGGCATCGTCATACTGGTAGGGCTCGATTGTGGTCAGACGGAAGGTTCTGACCGTGAAGGTAAATCGGCATGTTATAAAGTCGTTCAGGACTTGCTGGAACAATCCAGACAAGACAATGGCAGTCTGATATGTGCTGAGATTCTTGGTATCAAGGGGCACGAAAAGGCACACAATAACTACGTTGCCTCGCCGCGTACTGCTGAATACTACAAGACGCGTCCCTGCGCAGCCAAAGTGGAAAGTGCTGCCCGCATCTTCGCTAACTATTTGAAAAACAAGGAGACCCAAGCCATTTAGCTGAGGTCTCCTTTTCTTATTTCCTTTATTTTATTAGAACACCTTCGGTTCCGGCACTTCCTGACCACGGCAGAAGCGGTGGACTATCTGGCGGTCGTCACCCACATAGATGAAACGCTCCAGACGGTGCAGCAGCGAGTATTCGGAAGGATAGAGCACGCTGTCGTCGATGACCAGCGCGTCGAACTCATAGCCTGGTTCGAAGCTTCCCACCTTGCCGAAGAAGGATCCTGCCGACTTCGTCGCAATCCAGAAGGTCTCGGGCAGGGTGAGGAAGGCCTTGCTATGATCTTGCTGGTAGTGCATCTTGCTGACCTGGATGGCATAGACCAGCATACGGAACATGTTCAGGTCGTGGCCACCACTGATATCGCTGCCCAGACCAATGCGTACACCCTCGTCAAGCAGTGAGCGGATGGGTGCCATACCTGACGACAGGTTGAAGTTCGACGTGGGACAGTGAGCCACCATCACGCCATTGTGCTTCATCAGTTCCAGTTCGTGTCCTCTCGTCCATACGCAATGAGCCATGATGGTTGGCGTCTGTCCAAAGAGTCCATAGCGGTTGTAGGCGTCGCCATAGCTCTTGCTTTCGGGCTCCAATTCTGCCACCCAGGCAATCTCGGATGTATTCTCCGACAGGTGCGACTGTACAGGTAGCTGGTACTTCTGAGCCAGCTCACCACAGGCCTTCAGCAACTCCGGCGTACACGACGGCACAAAACGCGGTGTGATGATGGGGCGGACGAGGGGTGATGGGTGATGGGTGTTGGGTGATGGTTGATAGTTGAACTCGGCAATCAGTTTCTCGTTACCCTCGACAGCGGCATCGACGTCTTCGCAGAGTGCCTCGGGACAGTTACGGTTCATGGCCACCTTACCTACCATAGCCCCCATGCCGGCTTCCTGATACAGTTGCATGAGCCGACGTGTGCTCTCCGTATGGACGGTTCCGAAGGCGACGCTGCGCATGGTGCCGAACAGCCATTGGGTATGCAGGAAACGACGATACATTCGCTCGGCATATTCTACGTCGGCATACTTCGCCTCCTCGGGGAACGTGTAGTTCTGCAGCCACGGCAGCAGTTCCAGATCCATCGCCACCCCCTGGTTATGTACTTGTGGTGCATGGACATGCATATCGTTCATGGCAGGGATGAGCAGCTTGTCACCGAAGTCAACAACCTCTACACCCTCACAATCCAACTCGGTCAGGTTTGTTGAAACGCCCAGTATAATGCCGTCTTCCACAGCAATATAGCCATTCTCAAACACCTCGAAGTGGTCCTTTTCTTTCGTAAAGAGGATATGTGCCTTATATACCTTTTTCATGTTGTTATAGTATTTGACTTGTTAGTTACTGACTGCGAAGATACGAAAAAAAATTGAAACGTGATACACTTTATCATTTTTTTTCTTATCTTTGCATCGAAAACTTTAAATATTACCAACTATGGAGAATAATATGTTATATCTGATTTTCGGCTGGCTGGGCAGCATCGGCCTCATTCTGGGCTATCTGCCACAGGCTATCCAGACCATTCGTACCCGCCAGACCGACGGCATCTCGCTGCCCGGTTTCTGCATGATGGCCTTAGGCAGTTTCTGCTTTATGTGTCAGGGTCTGATGCTTTGCATAGAACAGGGCATCAGTACGGGAATTTTCTTTTTTATCACTAACTTCATCACGGCCGCCTGTGCAGCCATCATCTTTGTCATTAAGATGCGCAACGACCATTTTAAGAAGTAAGAAGTATGGAGAACGTAAAGGGACATATCGTCGACGTGGTGCGTCGTGAGATATACGATGGTGAAATCATCGTCAGAGAAGGGCAGATTGCTGACGTCAGACGTTGTGAGCTGCCTGAAGGGGGAAAGCCGTGGCCATACATCATGCCTGGCTTCATTGACGCTCACGTGCATATCGAGAGCAGCATGATGGTGCCGCACAAGTTTGCACGCATCGCTGTCAGTCACGGCACGATAGGTGTCATTGCCGACCCTCATGAGATTGGTAATGTGTTGGGTGTGGAAGGTGTCGACTACATGATACGCTCTGGTCATGAGTCGCTCTTCAACTTCTGTTTCGGAGCTCCCAGCTGTGTGCCTGCCGTTGGTGGCGACATAGAGACCTGTGGCAAGGTCATTGACGTCAAGGACACGGAGGCACTGATGGCTCGCGAGGATATTGGCTTCCTTGGCGAGATGATGAACTATGTCGGTGTACTGGCTAACGACAAGGAAGTGATGGCAAAAATCAAGGCTGCCCTTCATCATGGCAAGCCTGTGGACGGCCATGCCCCCGGACTGACGGGACAGGAGCGCTACCAGTATGCGGCAGCAGGCGTCACGACCGATCATGAATGCTCTACACTGGAAGAGGGCCGTTCCTGCATCAATGCCGGTATGAAGGTCATCATCCGCGAGGGCAGTGCTGCCAAGGACTACCAACTGCTGAGTCCGCTCATTGCCGAGAGTCCCAATATGGTGATGTTCTGTACCGACGACTGCCATCCTGACGATTTCGTGCGTGGTCACATCAATCTGATTGTCAAGCGTGCCCTGGCCGACGGCTATGACCTGTGGGATGTGCTGCAGGCGGCCTGTGTCAATGCCCAGAAGCACTACAACCGGAACTGGGGACTGCTGCAGGTGGGCGATCCTGCCACCTTCATCACCGTCGACAACATCTCGCCGCACTTCCGTGTGGAGACAACGGTCATCAATGGCGAAGAGGCGTTCAACTATAACTCCAATCTTCCCTCCCACCATGACTCGCAGGACCATGTTTTGGACTTTAATTTCCCCAACAATTTCGTGGCAGCACCCATCACCGCTGCCGATATCGCCTTTGACATCAAGAGTGGCGATACCGTTCACGTGATTCATGCCTCTGACGGCAGTCTGCTGACAGACCACGAGGAGGTGAAAGTGTCGGGAAATCCTCTGTTCGACTCACAGTATCCCTGGACGGAGGTGCAGAAGATAGTGGTCTACAACCGCTATGTGCCTGGTGCCAAACCCATTGTAGGACTGGTGCGTGGCTTTAATGTCAAGTCAGGTGCCATGGCCGGTTCTGTGGCTCACGACTGCCACAACATCGTGGCCATCGGCTCTAACGACGAGTATCTGGTACGTGCCATCAACCGTATCGTTGAGATGCGAGGCGGACAAGTGGTGGTCACACCCCACGAGATGCTGGACATCCCGTTGCCTATTGCCGGACTGATGGCTCCTATGGGGGGGCATGAGATAGCCTTCCGTACACTCTGCATCCAGGAGAAGGTCAGGGAGATAGGCTGCCAGATGAAGTCACCGTTCATCACGATGGCTTTCATGTGTCTGCCGGTCATTCCTGACATCAAGATCACCGACCGTCACCTGATGGATACGAGGACGTTTAAAGTCATCTACTAATTCATAGGGGGTGGTGGGAAACCACCACCGCCTCCCCAACCGCCGCGTCCGCGACGGTCACCCCAGTCACCACGTCCACGGCCGCCTCGGCCACCACGTCCAGGATCACCGCCAAAGAAGTTCAGGCGGTAGCTGACATGCAGCATAGCATAGCTCGTGATGGTATTGACCTCCTGGTCACGCCAGCCGTTGGCATTGACCGTCCGCGTAAAGTTGGTCTGTTCTCGCAGAATGTCATACCACTGCAACATAACGGTGAGTTTCTTGCCACGCAGGAAACTGTGCGATAGCTGTGCGTTCCATATCAGTTCGTTGGTGTTCAGCGTCTCGTCGCTATAGCCACGTTTGCTGAATACGTGGAAGTCGGTGCTGAGATCAGAGCCCCAAGGGAAGCTGATCTTCGTGTTTCCACCGTAAGAGAAGTTCCATGTCGTCAGGTTGTTCGAGGCCTGCAGGCGGTTCTCAGTCCGTGCGTAGGTGGTGCGTCCGTTCAAAGAGAAATTGAACCATGAGTTACGATAGCTGAGCGACACTTCGGGCGAGAGGTTATAGGTGTGTGTCACATTACGGTCAGGGATTGCCGTGCGGTTTAGGTTTACATAGCCGATGCGATGGTCGTAGCGTCCGTTGATTGAGCCGCTTACGTCCCACCGGTTCAGCGTGTCGAGTCCAATGTTGAAGCTCATGCCGAGGTTGGTATTCCAGTTGCCGTTAATATTCTCGGGCCGTGTGATGCGTCCGCCCGTCGTCTCGTTGTATGTCACAACGTTGCCGATGGAGTTGCTGGTGGTCTGCCACGAACCGTTCATGCTGAAACTCCAATGCCGCTGGGCCTTTGGCACTTGGAAACCGAGGCTGTCGGTGACAAACTTCGTCTGTCGCATCATCTGGAAGTTTGTTCTCAGGTTGGTTGTAAACGACGGCTTCAGTCCGGGATTACCCATGTTGATGTTCAGAGGATTAGTATCATCGTATATGTCGAGCAACTGGGTGATGTTCGGCTGCTGCGACTGTCCGCGGAACTGCACCTGCAGGTTGGTCTGCTGATTGAAGCGCACACGGAGGTTCATGGTCGGCGATATGTTGGTGACCGTCCTCACTGTATCGATGGGTATGCCCAGATACTGCTGGATGTAGTGCGACTTCTCAGGCTGAATGGTGACGCCGGCGTTGAGATTGACCTTATCGCGGATGTAACGCAGCTGGATGTCGGCATTATGGCCATACTCCGTGCGTTCAGAGTAGCGGCTCAGACTGGTGCTGAGATAGGTCTCGTAAGGATTGTCCAGATAGCCGAAGAGGCCTGTCCACTCACGGTAGTCGTTCAGCACATTGGCAAAGGCCTCGTCACTGTAGTCAGGAAAGTCATAGGTGGCAGGATCGTTCTTCTGGTGACTATACCGGTAGCGGTAGTTCAGTTGCAGGAACAATCCCTGTTGTCCGAAGTTCCTTCTGTTACCGTTACGTCTGCCGCCGAAGGGACCGCGCGGGCCATTAGCAAAAGGCTCTTGGGTAGTTATATCTACTCCCCTCCCTTCTGGAAGGGGTTGGGGGTGGGTCCTGAAGAGTAACAGCGGCTCTGTGTAGGTGATGCCCAACGAGTAGTTCAGCTGATTGTTGGCCGAACTGGTATAGCGATTGGTCTGATACGTGGAGTCTTCACCTGTGATACTCTGCTGCTGATAGAGGTGAACACGCGAAAGGCTGGCATTCTGGTTGTTGCCGCTACGGGCACTGAACTGTGAGCTAAAGGCTACATTACGGCCCTTGGTGCCCCATCGGCGGTATATCTGCAGCTGGGCGTTGACGTTCGTATTGTCGCCATAGGTCAGTCCCTTATTGCGCTGACTGTTGACTATCAGTCCCTTCTGATGCATCGTCTCCATACCCTCCGGGCTCAGCGGGTCAGTGACGTGATCGTATGGATTGGCATTGAACGATGCCGACGTCGAGAAGTTGCGGCTGTCGTTGCTTTGGTAGCTCACGTCAGGACGGAACGAGAGGGTAGTCAGCGAGTCAATGGTCCACTGCAGGTTCATGTTTCCCGTCCAGTTGTTGTTACGCGAATAGCTCTGGCTGACGCTGTTCGAGAAGGCACCACCACGCGTATTGACAAAGCTCTCTGAACCCGTACGGTTCCAATTGTCGGTGTTACCGTGGTTCCATGTCACACGTCCACTCCATTTCACCTTCTTGTCCTCGTAGCTGGCATCCAGTGCCGCCGTCTTCGTATCGCGCTGCCCCTGGCCGTTGCCACGACCACGGCCACCACGACCTGAGAAGTTACGGTCGTTCACGTTGTTGGCATTGCCCATAAACGTATAGCGCATGGCCCCAAATGGTTTCATCGCCGTCAGTCGGATGCCGTAACGGCCGTCCGTTCCATAGCCTATGTCCGGATTGGCTTGGATGCCCTTGCGCACACTCCGCTTGGTCACAAACTCCAGGACGAAGTCGTCGTTGCCATCGTCCAGACCCGTCAAGCGCGACTGGTCGCTCTTCTCCTCGTAGGCCTTCACTTGGTCGACGACATACGACGGCAGGTTCTTCATCACGGCATCGTTGTTGCCGGTCATGAAGTCACGACCGTCCATTTTGAATTTCCTTACCTCCTTGCCGTTGATGCTCACCTTGCCCTCGTCGTCAATTTTCGCGCCGGGCAGTGCCTCCACCAGTGCCTCAATGACACTGCCCTCCGGCACACGGTAGGCATCAGCATTATAGACCACCGTATCGTCCTTCACCATCATCTTCGGCAGATTGGCCGTCACCACGGTCTCAGCCACCTGCTGGGCGTCCGCCTGCATCCTGATTTTGCCGAGGTCCAGAGGGGCACCCCCTGCCTTCACTTGTTTATCAATGGTCTTGAAACCTAAGAACGACACACGCAGCAGATAGTTGCCGGCCTTTACATTGTTGAAAGTAACACGCCCTTGAGCGTCGGAGAATTGTCCTGACACAAACGTCGTATCACGACGTCCTCCCTGGCGCGTGGTGATACGGTAGAGTTGCGAGGTAGCCCTTACCAGTGCCTCGTCGTTTTCAGCATCGACGATACGGGCTGACACAGTGGTGCCTTGGGCGAACATTTGCATGACGCCAAGCCAGCACAGCAGCAGTAGGGTTGTTGTCCGGTATTTCAACGTTTCTTAGTTTTTGCGGTGTCTGTTTGTCATTTTGACGCAAAAAAACAAGAACGGTCAAATACGCTTAATCCTCTTTTTTATTTCTTTAACTAAAAAACGTCTCGTCGATGACCTGCTCCACCACCTTGGGGAAGTACGTCATTTCCAGCTCGTGCTCTTTCTCGGCAATATCGTCGACGCTGTCGGTGGGCAGCAAAGGGGTACGGTATTGGGCGATAATCTCTCCACCGTCACAGACGGGCGTCACCCAATGCACCGTCATTCCCGTTTCCGTCTCTCCGGCAGCCTTCACGGCCTCGTGGACGTGATGGCCCCACATGCCCTTGCCGCCATATTTGGGCAGTAGGGCAGGGTGGATGTTGATGATGCGACGGGGGAAGGCCTCGATGAGGAAATCGGGCACCAGCGGCAGGAATCCTGCCAGCACGATGAATTCGATGGCATGCTCCTGCAACAGCGGCATCATGAAGCCGGCATCGTTCAGCTGTGCCTTGGGGGCAATGGCTGTGGGCACCCCGTGGTTCTGTGCTCTTACCAGTGCGTAGGCATCGGCTTTGTTGCTGACCACCAGGGCGCATTTGACGCGTTCGCTGTCAGCAAAATACTTGATGAGATTCTCACAGTTGGTGCCGCTACCCGACACAAAGATGGCAATGTTGATCATATTTTCTGTTTAGTGTTAAGTGTTTCTAATAACAATTCTACCAGTCGCGGCACGCCATAGTTGTCGATGTCGCCCTCTGCTATCCAGAAGTAGTCGTCAGGCAACGGAGGGCGCTCGCTGGTCTCCCACAGCCAGAAGTCGGCATACAGCACACGATGCGTCAGCACGTGCTTCACGTTCTGGCGCAGGAGAACTGCGCCACACGGTGCCTCTGTAGTGAGCCACGGCTCATACAGTCCCTGCCAGATGTCACCGGGCGGACGGCGGTGGATGGCTGTCTCACCGTTACACCTTATATATATATAGGTCAGCCGTCGCTCCTTGACTTTCAGCGTCTTCTGCTTGACAGGCAGCAGGCTTACCTTGTCCTCGCGCAGTGCGATGCAGGTCTCCTGCAAGGGACAGTCCTGACAATGGGGCGATGACGGCGTACACTGGATGGCGCCGAAGTCCATGATGGCCTGATTGAATAATGAGGAATGAGGAATGAGGAATGAGGAATGGTCGGCTTTGCCGATGTTCAATGATGAATTGAGAATTCCACATAACAATTCGTTCATCAGGCTTTGTGCCAGGGCCGCAAACTCCTTTTTGCCTTCAGTGGTATTGATGGGCGTGTCGATGCCGAAGTGGCGGGCCAGGACGCGATAGACGTTGCCGTCCACCACGGCAACAGGCAGTCCGAAGGCAATGCTCCCGATGGCAGCGGCCGTATAGTCGCCCACACCCTTCAGGGCCTTGATGCCCTCCAGCGTGTCGGGGAAACCACCACGGGCCATAATTTGCCTGGCAGCCTGATGCAGGTTGCGGGCCCTGCTATAGTATCCCAGTCCCTGCCATTCGCGCAACACCTCGTCCTCAGTGGCTGTTGCCAGGGCTTCCACCGTTGGCCAGCGTCGCATGAACCGCTCCCAGTAGGCCCAGCCCTGCTTCACCTGCGTCTGCTGCAGGATGATTTCCGACAGCCAGATGGCATACGGATCACGCGTCTCTCGCCAGGGCAGCGCACGCCCGTTCTCGCGGGACCACTGAAGAATCGTTGTCGCGAAATTCATTGTGCCACGCGTTTCTTGCCATTCTGGACATAGATGCCTTTCGGCGCGGACGACGCCAGATAACGGCCCTGTAGGTCATAGGCCCTGTCATCCATTATCATCGCATCCCTTTGTACTTTGTCCAATGCCGTCACAGGGATGCCTACAGCCTCCATGGCCTCATGGATGCCGTCCAGCATATAGTGGTTATAAATCGACAAATCCTTCCTGTTGATAATGGTCATCGACGGCATGCCCCGATAGTTGGTGTCCCAGATGACAGGTACCATGCCTTTCTCCATCGCCTTCTGCACCACCACGCGGTAGTGCGTCTGTATCGAGGCATTATGCTTCTGCTGGTTCTCGCCGGCAGGCATCGTACGCCAGTTGGCACCAAACTCACCGATATAGACGGGGATGCCCATGTCGCCAAACTGCTTCTTCATCTTCTCCAGCTCTTCTTCCACATACCCCTCCTCGCTATGGGTGGCATTATGCTGTGAACCGCTGACGTGGTTGCCCTCGCCCCAATAGTAGAAGACCTTGCCCCACGACTCGTCCTTCTCCATGCCCCACCACTGCCAGGGCGCATAGTAGTGTACCTCCACCATCAGCCTGTCGGCTGTGGGGTCCTTAGGCAGTGTCGTCATGAAATTGCAAGTGTGGTCGATGTTTGTCGACGGGCCTTGGATGATGAGGATGCGCTGGGCATTGTTACCACCTGTCTGGCGCACCACATTGATAAAGGTCTGTTCATACTCCAGCAGATTGTTGGTAGCCGACTGCGTCTCAGCATTCGGCTCGTTCAGACCGGCAAACAGCAGACGCTCGTCATAGTCCTTAAAGGTGTTGGCAATCTGCGTCCATATAGCAGTGAGGATAGCCTTGTTCTTGGGCAACAGCGTGGCCTCCTTGATATGGTTTTCCAGCCAGCCGCCGTCCCAGTGCTGGTTGATGACGACGTAGAGGCCGGCCTTCAGCGAATAGTCCACAAGTTCCTTTACACGCGCCATCCACTGCGCATCAATCTCATAGGTCTCCGCATTGCTGATATGTCCCATCACCCATGCACATGGAATACGGATAGAACGGAAACCCTGCTTCCTAACATAGTCAATGATGGCCTGCGTCGTCTTCGTGTCCTGCCAGGCCGTCTCAGCCTTCAGACCGCCCTTGTTGGTGAAGTTGTTGGCCTTGTCGCCAGCCTCCATCGTATTGCCCAGGTTCCACCCGGGTGCCATCAGCTTGGCCACTTCCGTAGCCGTCAGCTCCATCTGCGACTGGGCTCCTGCATGCAGGGCCGCCAGCGCGAATAACAGAGAAAATAGTTGTTTCATAGTCGTATTTCTAATTTTTTTTACTCTTCTTGATGCCTTACTTCACCACTTTCCGTCCGTTGACGATGTACAGCCCATGGGTTGGCTTCGTCACCCGTCGGCCCTGCAGGTCGTACCATACATTGTCACGCTGACTGTTGACCGTTGAACATTGACCGTTGTCTATTGAGCGAATGCCCGTGGTCGTCAGGTATTTCTTGAAGAAATTCATGTACACCGTGTACCAGTTGTCTGCTCCGCTGTATTTCACCTGGTGCTGCAGCTCAGGATTGATGACAATCTGCTTCTTGTCGGCAGGAGTAGCCACATTGTTGTATGGTGCCAGATTGGTATGTGGCGGACAGACATTGTCCTGCAGGCCAATGCTGGTGATGATGGGGCAGCTGATGAGCGTAGCCAGGTTTTTCGTGTCGAAATAGGAGAGGAAGGCAAACATCTCGGCATCGGTCATCGTACCTTTATTGGCATAGGCCACAGACGTCGGCCAGCTTGCCAGCTGGAAATAGTCGGGGAAATCGCCCAGGAATGTGATGGCGGGGGCAATGGCCTTCAGCGCATGTCCGCTCAATGCTGCGGCAGCCACCGTCAGCGCTCCGCCCTGGCTCTGTCCCTCGGCAAAGAGGTTTCCCATGTCGCTGGTGGCACGTGTCGCCATGAAGTCGATGGCACGTACGCAGTCCATGAATGCTCCGCGGTAGTAATAGCTGTCCTTGTTGCCAAACTGATAGGCAAACCAGTCGCCGTAGTCGTTGGTGAAATCACGGTTGATGCCGTCGGCGCGATCTGCTGCCGGACGGTTGTTGACGCTCTGGCCGCGGGTGGAGAGATAGAATTCGGCATAGTCCTTGTTGTCGTCGCCGCCCGGACAGTACGGTACGCTGCTCTGCCCTCCCGGGGCATAGCCCGAGTCGTACCCCAGGAAGTGCATGATGACGGGATGCTTCTGGCCGTCCTGTGGCTCACAGTAGTAGCCGCGTACGGTCACACCGTCACCGCTGGCACCGTCGGCCACCGACTTGAACTCTACGAGATACACCTTACGGTTGGCAGTGCTCTTCGATGTGATTTCCGTCAGCACCGGTTCGTCGGCAGCCTCTACGGCCGCCAGCTGCGTCTTCGCCGTCTGCCAGAAGCTGTCGAAGTCGCCCTGCTTGTCGGGAGCCGAGACGATTTCCGTGGGCTTCACGGCAAAGAAGAATCCGCGCGCCAGGTCTTCGTTGACCGTCGCCGTAGCATAGTAGATGCCGGCGGCAGGCATGGCGTCAAGTGTCAGCACCATGTCGGTCGAGCTTTTGGCAGCAATCTCCTGACTCTTCGTCACCTTTGTCACAGGCTCCATCTTGTCGGTAGCAATAGCCACCGCAGCATTCGCTGTGACAGCCTCGCCATAGGGATTCGTCACCCTGATGGTGAAACTCGGCACGTCATCAGTATACACCCAGCTGTCGGTGACGGGCACGCTGAGCGTCAGCGTCTTCACGTCCGAGGCCTCCCACAGCTCTACGGCGGTACATGTGAAGTTGACACCGCCCACAATCAGTCCGTTGCTCTTCAGAACCGCCAGCATGTCGGCAGTAATCGTGAAGTCGTGCTTGCTACCGGCTATCGATACGTTCTCGGCATCAGGCAGCATCTCCCAGCCGTCGGGGTTACGAAGCGACAGGAGCGCTCCCGCACCCAGATTCCTGAATTTGATGCGCAGCAGCTGTCCGGCGGCAGCATTCTTGAATGCATTGGCACCAACCTGGAATCCTCCCGTCCAGTTGCCAATCACCGTCTCGCCAATCCATACGGCATGACTGTAGTCGCCGCCATCGCCCTCTTCGAGTTCTATCTTGGTCATGGTGCATCCCGTTCCCCGGATCTTGGCACCCGAGACAATGCCTTCCGACAATGCCTGAGTGACATAGATCCTGGATGTTGTCATGCCTGCAGTCAGTGCCGAACTGCCCAGCACGTTATAGCTGAGGTCTTCAATGCGGAACTGGGGCCAGTTGCTGGCGTCGGTCACCTCAAAGGTGAATACAAAGTAGTCGCCGGCCTTTGTAGAGCCCAGCTGCTCGGTTGTCAGCATAAACGAGTCGTCCCATCCTACGGCCTTCGACCCTGTCCAGACGGTTCTCGCACTTGCTGTGAGTGTCGTCATTGCAACCAGCAGCGATAATATCAGTTTCTTCATACGTCGTTTTGTTAATAATAATATCATTAATCGCCTGCAAAGGTACGAATAAGCGAGGACAATACAAAACAAAAGAGAACTTTTGTTTTTATTTCCGAGTGAAAGTGCCTTCGACCGACTTGTGCAAATAAATGTCTGATGCACAATTGCACAATAAGCCTTTGCACATAGAAAAGAAAAAGAGCCGACTGTCAGGTCAGCTCTTAATATGTGTGGGTTTAGTCGTCCGGATTGCCCTTATAGTGGAAGGGCTGGATGTCGGGCGTTTTTCCTAAGTCCTCAGGAACTCCACTGGTGCGGATGAGTTTCTTGTTGTAGTCGCCACGCACGGCTCCGGTGTTCATGAGCAGGTCGGAATACTTGATGGTGGGGATGACGATGCCGAAGATGCCGACGCCTACGCGCACGCCCTCAGGATGGGTGTTGTTGGTGATGCGTGCTGTCTTGAACAGGGTGTGGGGATAGATGTCCAGGCGGTTCAGCCTCTTGTAGGTCTGCCACATGTCGGGACTGGTCTGTGTGGTGTCGGCATGTGTGATGATGCGTCCGATGTTTCCGACGTAGTCATCGATGGCATCGCTTTCGATGCTGTCGCTGGCCTGCAGACACTCGTGGATGTTGTCTTCCATCTGCCAGACCATCATGCTGTCAGAGGGTCGTGTGAGTGCTGCGATGATCATGAGGATGATAGCGATGACTGTGACGATGATGATTTTACCGAGGCAGCTGTGGGTGAACTCCTTTGCTGCGCCGTCTTTCTTGTAAGTACTGGGGTTGAACTGTTCCATTTTTTCTGTTTTTTATTTTTACCTGTAGTTTCTAACCATTAACCATGAACCCTTAACCATGAACCATAGACCCTTATATCTTGAATCCTTCGCTGTGCAGGAGGTTCATGAACTCCTGACGGGTCTTGGCCTGGTTGAAGGCTCCGCTGAATTCGCTGGTGGTGGTGATGCTGTTCTGTTTTTCCACGCCACGCATCTGCATGCACATGTGCTTGGCTTCGACGACGACCATGACGCCGAGGGGATGGAGGGTTTCCTCGATGCACTGGCGTATCTGCATGGTCATGCGCTCCTGCACCTGCAGGCGATGGCTGTATATGTCGACGACACGGGCTATCTTGGAGAGTCCCGTGATGTATCCGTTGGGGATGTATGCCACATGGGCCTTGCCGTAGAAGGGCAGCATGTGGTGTTCGCAGAGGGAGAAAAAGTCGATGTCCTTGACGATGACCATGTGGTTGTAGTCCTCCTTGAAGAGGGCGTCGGTGAGCACCTTGCGGGCGTCCATCTCGTAGCCGCGGGTGAGTACCTGCATGGCCTTGGCCACGCGCAGGGGTGTCTTCTCGAGTCCTTCGCGTGTGGGGTCTTCGCCTAACAGTTGCAGTATCTGCCGATAGTGTTCTGTCAGCTCTTCCAGTCCTTCGCGGAATATTTCGTTCTCTGGGTACACTTTGTGAAGATTAAAGATGAAAGATTAAAAATGAAAAATTAAAGTTCAAAGCTCAAAGTTCAAAGTCAATAGGATGGTACTGTGATTTTTCCCTTGACGATGGTGGCTTGCGAGAATCCCATCTTGCGCAGGCTGACCAGCATCTGGTGGGCTTCCTCGTAGCTGCGATAGTTGCCTACGCGGCAGATCCAGCGCGGGGAGTAGAAGTGGACGTAGATAGGCACGCCAGGAAAGGCGGCCTTGATGTCGTCGCCAATCTTTTCAGCTTTCAGACGATCCTGGCGCGAATTGCTTCCGGCAAAGGCCTGTACGCGATAGCCGCTGACCTTGACACCTCCCCGAATGATTTTCTTGGTGTTGTCGACGGGAGCCTCGTTGGCTGTCGGTGTATCGGGGGCGGTGGATAGTTGGGCGTTGGGTGATGGGTGTTGGGTGTTGGACAGTTGGGTGTTAGGTGATAGGTGTTGGGTGTTGGTGGCCTGTCGCGGTGCCAGTGTGGCGTTGTTGACCAGCTGGTCGATGTCAGCGCTCTGGTGGATGGTCACCTTGCCTTGTCCTGCAGCAGGCTGCTGGAGTCGCTCAGTGAACGTTTGTGCAGATAATGACAAAGGTAAAAAAGTAAGAAGGTAAAAGGGTAAAGCCACCAATACCTTTCTTATCGTCTGATATCGTGTTGTTTCCATAAGCAATTCCTTTCTTCCTTATTTACTTTTCTACCTTTTCTGATGTTTTATTTTACTTCTTCCATGCGTCGATGATGCCCTTGAAGTCAGCGCACTTCAGCGAAGCGCCACCGATGAGGCCACCGTCGATGTCGGGCTTGGCAAACAGCTCGGGAGCGTTGCTGGCCTTGCAGGAGCCACCATAGAGAATGCTGGTGTCGTCAGCAACAGCCTGGCCGTACTTCTCGGCGATGATGCTGCGGATGTAGGCGTGGATCTCCTCAGCCTGCTCGGCAGTGGCGGTCTTGCCGGTTCCGATAGCCCAGATGGGTTCGTAGGCGATGATGATCTTGCGGAAGTCCTCCTCGGCGAGGTTGAATACGCTGCCCTCGAGCTCTGCCTTGACGACCTCGTTCTGCTTGTTGGCTTCGCGCTCTGCCAGACTCTCACCGATGCAGAAGATAACCTTCAGACCGTTCTTCTGTGCCAGCAGCACCTTCTCCTTCAGAATCTCGGGAGTCTCCTTGTAGTACTCACGGCGCTCGCTGTGGCCGAGGATGACGTACTGTGCACCAGTAGACTTGATCATCTCAGCGCTTACCTCGCCAGTGAAGGCACCCTTCTCCTTGTCGGCGCAGTTCTCGGCACCCAGACCGATGACGCTGCCCTCGAGCTCCTGGGCTACAGAAGCCAGGTGGATAAACGGTGTGCAGATGACGACGTCGCAGTTGGGCTTGTCGGCATTCAGTGCTTCTTTCAGTTCCTTGGCGAGGGCGATACCCTCCTGCAGGTTCAGGTTCATCTTCCAGTTGCCTGCTACAATCTTCTTTCTCATTGTCTTGTTTTTTACTAATTGTTGATATACTAAGTTTGACTTTTTATGTTTCTCAATCCACCATGACCATGCCCACAGCCTGTCGGCAACGACCAGCAGCACCAGTGGCAGCACGTACCACAGCAGGATGATGAAGATCTTGCCCGGTATGGAGTCCTGCGGCATCTGTCCGAGGTCCAGACGTTCCAGGCGGTCTTTCAGCGCATACTCGTCAGGCAGACGGTTGTGGCTCCACTTGCGGATGACGGTGCCCTGCTTCAGCAGCAGCAGTCCGGGATTGCTGCGGATGATGGTCTTCAGCGTCGTCTCGTCGCCCTGGCAGAACGGATATTCCGCCCCTGTGCGGTCTATCCATCCGCTGATGCCCTTGCGGTTGCTGGCCGTGAGACAGTAGAACGGATAGTCGTTGTCCTCGGCATACTCATACACCTGGTTGATGAGGTCGAGCTGACTGTCGTCGGCATCCTGCAGCTGTGGCGACACGAGCAGGAAGACGTAGCCGGGCACGCTGAGCAGCGAATCGGTGATGTCAGCACCATCGCTCAGGCGCATCAGCGAGAAGTCGTGGATGGGGGGCGTATAGCCCTCGCTCAGCTGTACCGTCTTCGAGTCGATGAACGTCCAGGTGGAGTCGGGATAGTTGTCCATCGTGAACTCCTTCCGTTTCCCGTTCTTCTCCAAGATGAACGTCGTCTCGAACTGCGGCTGTTCGGCATCGTCGGGAATCTCCATGCCCTCGCGGATGTTGGCTCCGATGTGATAGGGCCGGAAATCGAAGTAGGGCAGGTCGTAGAGTGACCACCCCGAAACGATGACGATGAACAGTGCCGTGTAGTTGATGACAATCCACTGGTTGGTGTACGACACGAAGCGTACCATGTCCAGCGGATGGCGCCATACGACGACGGCACATGCCAGCAATACCACGTTTTTCCAGAACGTCTGCCAGTTGGTCAGCACGACAGCGTCGCCGAAGCATCCGCAGTCGCTGATGGGGTTGGCCACTGCCAGCCACAACGTGACAGCCGTCATGAGGAGCATCATCAGCAAGGCCACCTTCGACATCAGTCGTCGCCGGATGGCAAACAGCAGGCAGATGCCCACTCCGAATTCCACTGCCGACAGCAACACCGACGCTCCCAGCGTCATGAAGTCCGGAATGAGCTGCTTCATGTGCAGCGCGTCCAGATAGTCGGCAATCTTATATTGTGTGCCCAGCGGGTCGACGGCCTTGACGAATCCTGACAGTATCAGGACGGTGGCCAGTACGAACCGGGCTATATTTACAACGACTCTTCTCACTATTCGCTCAGCTTGATGGCACCGAACACGGCATAGTTGATGATATCCATGTAGTTGGCATCGATGCCCTCGCTGACCAGCGTCTCGCCACCCAGGTTCTCTATCTCCTTGATGCGCTCAATCTTGGTCAGGATGAAGTCGGTATAGCTGCTGACACGCATGCCACGCCACGCCTCGTCGTAGTCGTGGTTCTTGCGCTTCATGAGTTCCAGGGCCTCCTTGGCATACTGGTCATACCAACGCATGGCCTCGTCGACGGTGATATCCACTGTGTCGCTGAAGCCATGGTATATTTGTATCAGACCCACGATGCCGTAGTTGATGAGGGCTATGAACTCGGGGCGGATGCCCTCGCCGACCAGCGACTCCTTCTTGATTTCCAGCGAGCGGATGCGCTTGGCCTTGATGAAGAGTTGGTCAGTCAGTGACGACGGACGCAGGATGCGCCAGGAGGCCCCATAGTCGTGGAGCTTCTTCTCGAACAGCGAGCGGCATTCTGCTATAACCTGTTCGAACTGCGCATTCGTTTTTACTTCGTTTTGAGCCATAATCGGGTGCAAAGGTACGAATAAACGAGCACAATGCAAAAGAAAAAACCAATTTTCTTTTCATTGTCGAGTGAAAGTGCCTTCGACGATAGTCAAAGGTACAAAAAAAAGTGAAAAGTGAAGAGTGAAGAGTGAAAAATTTGCTGCCGCCACCCTCATTTTTCATTTTTCATTAAAATTTCTCATTTCTCATTTCTCATTTCTCATTTTATTTCGTATCTTTGCAGTCCAAAAGAATTGATACATGAAACTTTATTCAGACCGTGCGCTAGCAAAGATATTAGACCAGAACATTTTTCATCAGATATCAGCCGTCGCCGACGACCTCGGTGTCGAGTGCTATGTGGTGGGAGGCTATGTCCGTGACATTTTCCTGGAGCGTCCCAGCGACGATATTGACGTCGTCGTGGTGGGCAGTGGCATTAGCGTCGCTGAGGAGCTGAAGCGCCGGCTGGGCAGGAAAGCACACCTCAGCGTGTTCAAGAATTTTGGAACGGCGCAGGTGAAAATAGCCCCCTCCAACCTCCCCCAATTGGGGGAGGCTACTGCCGCTTCCAACTTCTCCCAATCGGAGGAGGCTACTGGCGCATCACAACTCCTCACCCAGTTGGGGGAGGACGGGAGGGGGCTCGAGGTGGAATTCGTAGGTGCCCGCAAGGAGAGTTACAGTCACGACTCGCGCAAACCCATCGTCGAGAACGGTACGCTGGAGGATGACCAAAACCGGCGTGACTTCACGATCAATGCGATGGCCATCTGTCTGAACAAGGCCCACTTTGGCCAGCTGGTAGATCCCTTCAACGGCATTGCCGACTTGGAGGATGGCATCATCGCCACACCCCTGGATCCCGAGGTGACGTTCAGCGACGACCCTCTGCGCATGATGCGCTGCATCCGTTTTGCTACCCAGCTGAATTTCCAGATTGAGGACGAGACCTTCGATGCCCTGCAGCGCATGGCAGAACGCATCAAGATAGTCAGTGGCGAGCGCATTGAGGTGGAGCTCAACAAGATCATGCTGTCGTCACATCCCAGCATCGGCTTCGAATACCTGCAGCGTTCCGGACTACTCCAGATCATCCTCCCTGAGGTCGCTGCCCTCGACATTGTCGAGAAGCGTGACGGAAGGGCGCATAAGAATAATTTCTACCATACCCTCGAGGTGCTGGAAAACGTTTGTAAAAATGTGGAATGTGGAATGAGGAATGTTGAATTGTCGCCAACGGCGATGATAAGTGAAGAATGTGGAATTGATTCTTCATTGGAAAATTCTTCATCGCAGCGAAGCGAGAATCATTCATCATTCAACATTCAACAATCAACACTCTGGCTCCGCTGGGCCGCCTTGTTGCACGACATCGGGAAGACGAAGTCGAAGCGATGGGAGCCTGGGGTGGGGTGGACCTTCCACAACCACAATACCATCGGTGCCAAGATGGTGCCCCCACTGTTCCGGCGCCTGAAGCTGCCTATGGGCAACGAGATGCGCTATGTACAGAAGCTCGTCGACCTGCACATGCGGCCACAGGTCATTGCCGACAGCGAGGTGACGGACAGTGCCGTACGCCGTCTGCTGAACGATGCCGGCGACGACATCGACGATCTGATGCTGCTCTGCGAGGCCGATATCACCAGCAAGAACGAGGTGAAGAAAAAGATGTTCCTCGAGAATTTCCGTATGGTGCGTGAGAAACTCACCGACTTGCAGGAGAAGGACTACAAACGCCTGCTGCAGCCCGTCATCGACGGCAACGAGATTATGGAACTCTTCCACTTGCAGCCCTCACGTGAGGTGGGTGTGCTGAAGCAGACGCTGAAGGATGCCGTCCTCGACAACCGCGTCCCCAACGAGCGTGAGCCCCTGATGCAGCTGCTCATGGAGAAAGCGAAGCAAATGGGATTGGGAGTGAGAATTTAAGTAAGAATACAACTAAATATTTAAAAACTATGATGCGATTACGACAAACCTTGTTAATGCTCTGCTGTCTGCTATTCGCCAGCCATGCAGCATGGGCGGACGGCGTCACCCATCTGGCCTTTAGCGAGACGTTCAACCAAATCAAAGGAACAGGAGGACGCGACAATCAATTCTCAGGAACGATAGCCCAAAACAATGTTATCTTTGACGCTGAAGGATGGACAGGCAATAAAGACTCCAGAATCTATGGTGCCAAAGAGTGTATCAAGTTTGGAACAGGCACTGACGACGGCACTTGCACCACCCCGGAGATTGTGCTGGTAGGAACGGCTAAGACAGCCACGCTGACCTTCAGCGCTGCCGGCTGGGGTTCAGGTTCCAATACGCTGAAAGTAACTGCCAACGATGGTGTGACGCTGACGGGTAATACAGAAATTTCACTGACAAACAGTACATGGACCGCTTATACGGTGAATATAACAGTGACCACCGCCAAGAGCATACAGCTGACATTTACTGGCAAGCGTGGGTTCCTGGACGATGTGAAGGTGGAAGAGAACGTCACTGCCATCAATGCCCCCACACTGACAGACAACTTCTACTTCTTCCCTAAGACTACAGAGAGTGAAGCCACCACTCACGTGACAATTGTGCCTTCGGACAGTACCACCGTTTACTATACCACTGACGGCACAGAGCCCTCGACGACAAACGGCAAGGTGACCACGCTGACTTCGAACATCAGCATTACGGGTACAACAACCGTGAAGGCCCGTGCCTACTACGGCACAGTGGCCAGCGACATGGTGAGCAAGACCTACACACAAGGCTCGACAGTCGACGGCACTACAGCCTTCAAGGCGCTGGACGATGGCACTGAGGTCCGTCTGTATTTGGCAGACAACGCCAATGCCCGTGTGCTGCATGGACATGACGGAAAGATGTATCTGCGCGACAACAGCGGAGCCATCTGCTTTGACTTCGGCACAACGGCGACGTTCAACCCTGCCCCCGAACATAACCAGCACGTGGCAGGATGGATAGTAGGAAAGAAGCAGACGGTGGATAACTTGACAAAGTTAGTGGCAACGGAAAACACCAACACTAACTACTTAGCTCTGGCTGCACCTGTAACAGAAGCTGACACAGAGCCGACTGAGGTCTACTCCGACGAAGGTGACTACTTCGAGTTATATGACTACGTGGGCGACTGGGTGAAAGTCAATGAGGCACGGACGGATGCTGACGTCACGATAGAGAACACCTTCGGTACCGACCGCGTGGCCAAAACATTTGTATACAGACAGCTGGTAGACGTTTCGGGCATTGTCCTCAGCAATACCGGCAGCATGACAAAGGTGGCCCCGGTGGCATATAATAACATCAAGCCCGTGGTCTACGTCATCAACGAGGACAAGATTTTCGTCGGCCCCTCGCAAGACATCCAGCATGCCACCATACGCCTGAAGCGCACGCTGAGCAAAGACTACTGGAACACCTTCGTGGTGCCTTTTAACATTTTTAGTCTTGATGGTGAAATCCGTGAGTATAACAAACTAAACGGCAGCACGATGCACTTCGACAGGACTGACCAGATGATGGCGGGAGTGCCCTATCTGATCAAACCCAAAGAAGACATTGTAAATCCCGTATTCAGCGATGTGACACTGTCGGCTACTGCGCCCGCATTCGTCGATCGTGGCGGCGACTACTATTTCGTAGGCACCTACAGCCCTGAGGAGCTTGAAACTGACAAGACGGAGCTATTCCTGACAACGGCAGGCCGGCTGGCATACCCAAAAAATGAGGGCAGCAGCCAGATAAAGGGCATGCGCGCCTACTTCAAGATACCCGAGGGGGCCGAGGCAATGACCTTGACGATAGAAGGTGATAGTGACCCAATGGGTATCTATGCCATTGAGAATGGACAATTGATAAGGAGCAATGAGGTCTACGATCTGCAAGGCCGTAAGGTGAAGCAACCCACGAAGGGTCTCTATATTGTAAACGGTAAGAAAATCATTATTCAGTAAAAGGCTATGAAGACTATGGAAAAGAAGAAATACACGCGTCCAGTAGCTGAATTACTGGAAATGAATGTCCCCAGGCTGATGGCAGGTTCGTTGGTGGACAAAGGAGACGAGGGTATGGATGTCATCATTCCAGACGATCCTCTGCCTGGTGATGCAGGAGGTGCTGCAGCACCTGAGTTCTACATGATGAACGTGTTGTGGACACTGCTGTTACTGTTGGTGATGACCATGAGTAGCACCGCCAGTGCACAGACTGTCACAACAGTAGAGCCTGCTGCTCCTCCCGATGACGGCAGGATGCATGGCATGACAATCTGGTTGAGTAACGGCACTTCTGTTGAATACGAACTCAACGGCCTGGATCATGTCACCTATCTGCCTGGCGTTGGTATGAAGGTATATAAGAAAAATAGTACGCAGTCTGTCGACTATCTGTTCTCGCAGATGGATAAGATAGAATATGCTCAGGACGGCAATACCAATGCCAACTGGGAGAAGGTCAGCAACATGTGGACGGACTATCCGGAAGCCTGGCGACTGGAGTATCCGCAGGTGAGCTACAGCAACCTGTCGCCGACGAAGGAGGGGGCAGAGACGAAGAACCAGATAGTGGTAAAGAGAACTGCAGACTATGGCATCACCTATTCCGTGGAGTGGGACAACGCCAAGATTGCCAACCGCTGGACGTGCTACGAACTGCACGAAGGCAACACAATGTCGACAGTCGGTCGCCACGACGACTTCAAGGCTGATCCGGAAGTAGCCGTATCGTCGACGCTGGACGACTATAGCGGTAGCGGTTTCTCACGAGGACACCTCTGTCCGTCGGCAGACCGCTTGTGCACGGTAGAGCAGAACAAACAGACGTTCTTCCTGACGAACATGCAGCCACAGTATCAGTCACACAACGGTGGACTGTGGAGCCGTCTGGAGTCGCAGGTACGCGAATACGCCACCAACGACGACTATACCGACACGCATTGCGACACACTCTATGTGGTCAAGGCAGCCACTATCACTGACAAGGTGACAATCGGTGAAGAGCAGGTGGATGGTGTTTATGCCGAGAAATGCAACAACCGTCTGCTGATACCCAAGTATTTCTACATGGCACTCTTACATTATAATAAGGAGTTGGACGCCTATCAGGCCATTGCCTTCTGGACGGATCACCTGGGCACGACACAATCGGTAGCCGACCTCAGCATCTATGCCATCAGCATCGACGAGCTGGAGAAGCGCACAGGTATCGATTTCTTCTGTAATCTGCCTGACGTCATCGAGGAAGATGTGGAGTCGAGCATCGACCTGGACTTCTGGCACCTAAAACCGTCGGATTGACGTTTTTGAAGTTTTTTGCAAAATAATCTGTCTTTTTGTAACGTATTTCAAGAAAAAAGTGTACTTTTGCACCCGAAAATGAGATTTTAACCAACAGAAGACTGATAGAACATGAAGAAAATCAGAGCAGCCGTCGTAGGTTACGGCAACATTGGAAAGTACAGTATTCAGGCACTGGAAGCCGCACCAGACTTCGAGATTGCCGGTGTGGTGCGCAGAAACGGAGCAGCAGACAAACCTGCTGAACTGGCACCCTATGAGGTGGTAAAGGACATCCGTGAACTGAAGGACGTCGACGTCGCTATCCTAGCTACGCCTACCCGCTCGTGCGAGGAGTTTGCCAAGCAGATTCTGCCACTGGGCATCAATACCGTTGACTCGTTCGATATCCACACCAACATACGCGGCTATCGTGAGCGCCTGATGGCTATCAACAAGGAGACCAACACCGTCAGCGTCATTGCTGCAGGATGGGATCCGGGCAGCGATAGCATCGTACGCACACTGATGCAGAGTCTGGCTCCAAAGGGCTTGAGCTACACCAACTTCGGCCCCGGTATGTCGATGGGCCACAGCGTCTGTGTACGCTCGAAGGCCGGTGTGAAGAACGCCTTGTCGATGACCATCCCCTTGGGCGAAGGCATCCATCGCCGCATGGTGTATGTAGAACTGGAGGACGGCTTCACGCTGGAGCAGGTGACGAAGGACATCAAGGCCGACCCCTACTTTGCCAACGACGAGACCCATGTCTTCCAGGTGGAGAGCGTCGACGACGTGCGCGACATGGGACATGGTGTGAACCTCGTTCGCAAGGGCGTCAGCGGACAGACTCAGAACCAGCGTCTGGAGTTTAACATGCAGATCAACAATCCTGCCCTCACGGGTCAGGTACTGGTCAATGTGGCCCGTGCCTCCATGCGTCTGCAGCCTGGTTGCTACACGATGGTGGAGATTCCCGTCATCGACATGCTGCCTGGCGATCGTGCCGACCTGATTGAACATTTAGTGTGATCTATATTGACGACGACATACAGGGCTTCGACTTAGAATCGGCCCTCCCGCTGCTTAGTGAACAGCGGCGAGAACAGGTCTTGCGCTTCAAATTCGAATTGGGGCGCAAGACTTGTGCTATGGCCTATATGCTGCTCCGACGGGCCTTACACGAGGAGTACGCCATCGATGAGGCTCCCGTGTTCGAATATGGTGAACACGGCAAACCTTTCATCATCGGACATCCTGATATCCATTTCAACTTCAGTCATTGTCGCGAAGCAGTGGCATGTGCTGTCAGCAACCAGCCCATTGGCATTGATGTAGAGAGCATCCGTGAATTTACGGAAAGTCTGGTGCGCTATACGATGAACGATCAGGAGGTGCAGCATATTATTCAGGCTGAGCATCCTGACGTCGAGTTCATCCGTCTGTGGACCATGAAGGAAGCCAAGCTGAAGCTTTCAGGACACGGCATCTGCGACAATATGAAGCAGGTGCTGGACGGTACTGAGCACTTCCAAACGGTCTTCAACGAAAAAAAAGGCTATATTTATAGTGTTATTTCCTAAATAATTATTATCTTTGCAACCTAAAAGGATTGCAACGTTAAAACTATAAGCATTATGAAATTAGACGGAAGACGCGAAAGCTCGAATGTGGAAGACCGCCGTGGTATGAGCGGTGGCGCAAAGGCCGGTCTGGGTATCGGCGGTATTATCGTAGTGGCTCTGATGGCCTGGATGTCGG
>JAEEGJ010010187.1_pt1 | contig 24650 bp, 23 predicted proteins | sample 8958761 | NCBI WGS metagenome assembly JAEEGJ01 (sample SAMN16246546, study PRJNA631951) | gut metagenome | biome: gut microbiome; feature: rumen; material: RS-attached | host: Bos | place: Iran: Karaj | collected 2018-10 | reverse complement strand
AAGAATCCAGGCCAATATCAGGATTCTGCTGATTCAACACCATACATTCACCCAAGATGGATTGCTGGAAACGCTCACCAATCAGTCCCGAATACTCGCCAAGTTTGGCATAGCCATCATCGTCCACGGGAACATCTACGCCTGCAAAAGCAATCTCCCTCAACACATCATCGCTTGTAGAAGGAGCAATCGCTGCGCGCAGCACCCAGCCCTTGAAGTTGCTGCCGTCCGTAGTCACCGGGTTCATCGCGACAATCCTCATCACGCTGCCCGTCTTCATTTCAATTGGCTGGTTCCCGCCAGAATAACTCGCCTTGTCTCGCATATCGCCTATTTCTTCTACGCTCTCGCCATCGTAACTGATAAGTTCCACGATAGTCTGGTCGTAATCAATTCCCTTCCCGAAGAACACATAGGCAAACTCTTCGTTCGTTTCTTCCGGTGCCTCGCCAACCACAAGATCAAAGACGTAGTCGCCGTCGTACGCTTCATCCGCAGAGAACCTCTTGTACGAACCATTGTCGTTCCAACTTTCCCAATGAACAGGGTCGCGGTCGGCATTCGGCTGTTCTAGACCAGCCGCAAATTCAAGCCATGCCGTATTCGTGATTTTTCCAGATTCGTCCGTCACGAATTCGAACTCGTATGATCCCATCCGGTAATTATCAAACTGTCCGAGCATGCGCTCTTCGCTTTCGGTAAGGCATCCCGACATAATGCAATCGAGCCTGAATACAATCCTGTGCACGTTCAAATCAACCACCTCGTCGGAGCGGTTCCAGTCAACATCGAAATAGAGAGTCTGGTGCGTGTCGTCATATTTCCACGGGACGTCCCCGCTCGTCAGGACTCCACCGATATTGTCCAGGATATCGATGAACTTCGCCGACTTCATGTATGTAGTATCCAGCACACCATTCGGCAAGTTTCCCAGTTCCGGGTCATCAAACGTATAGGATTCCTCGACAAAATTTTCCGTCGCGCTAATACGCCCCATCGCATTGCGGTAATTGCCCAGAGCAACAGGGTCATCGCGCCTCACATTTTCATATTCGTCGCCCACGAGTTCCTCGGAATAGAAAGGCATGGTGCCGGCCTTGTTGAACTCATCCGTAATGGTGGTGTTCTCTATCCCGTAACTGTTCAAATAGTCCCCCACAACCATGCCGGCAAAATAGCGGGTCACGTCCTGCTCGTTCGCAGAATAATGGAAGTTGGCCCTAGCGGACACTACACGCGGGTCCTCGACGAACCTGATGTACCCAGCACCAAAGCCCTGTACGCAATTGCCAGAGTTGCAGATGATATCGGCCAAGGCGGTGTACGTCCTTTCCACATAGAACCAATCGCACTCATCCACCATGCCGATGAGACCGCCCACGTAGTTTATACCTTCACCATCCGCAAAGTCTCTAACCTCCATATCTTCAAGGCCGACCTGATGCAACTTGACATGGGTAGTGACATGCCCGACGATCCCACCCACGTAAGCATCCCTATCAGGGAGCGAACTGTCGAGATAAGAGGTTCCCACCAAGGGACTGTACGTAATATGGACATCCTGGAGCCTTGCCGATGAGACTTCCAACTCTTCGACATAACCCACCAGACTGCCGATGCTCGCGTTTGGGGTACTAAAGGATTCGTTATCGTTCAACTTGGGTATCGCGTTGAGCACAATGGAATATCCGTAAAATTCGTTTACCGACAGGTCCCTAATAGATGCGGCAAGGACCCCGGCCATCGGAGCGTTCACGACCGCATTACTTATGCGGACCCTGTCGACAGAAGCGTCGTTCTGGGTCCACCCTAATAGGCCCGCACTGGTTAGGGATTCCAGGCGAAGATTTTCAAAATTAACGTTCTTTATAGATGTAAGAAGATTCCCGCCAAAGGTAGCTTCGGAGGCTCCACCAATGTGGCAAACCCCGCGTACCGTAAATGCGGAATCGCCAGCACTCGTCAGAGAAACCTTGCCACTGCTGCCGAATAGGAACGGATAGAACGCGGTGGCACCGGACACGCACACTTCACCGTTGTCGTCGTAGCCGCCAAACTCCAGATCCGACGTGAGGATAATCTCGCCAGGAGGAAAATCTACGGAGAACAGTTCCTGCAATGCGGAATAGGCGGAAACGGTAGCAGCGGAATACCACCATTCAAAGCACTGTTCATCGCTACCGGAAACGTAGCCGGCACCCTGTTGCGAAAGCTGGACCAGGTACTCGTCTTCGGCGACAGGGACCTTCTTGACGCAATAGACCCTGGACGCACCTTCCTGCTCGTCCGAAAGGTCCGCAGCCCAGGGGGTTGCTACGAGAATAGAAAACGCCAACGCGACAGCTGTCTTAAAGAGGGTAGATTTCCCGGCCATCTGGAAACTCCTGTTTTTACTGTATGCAAGTAAATGTATAATAAATGGAACGGGCTCGCAAACAAAAAAGAAAGGCCGGGTGCAAATCCCGGCACAAATTTCAAGCGGAACAGTCTAGCGAATCACGGTGGACATGTTGATGGACTGCGTAGAGCCCTTGAACTGCCAAGAAACCTCTACTTTCACCTGCTTGGCATAGACATGGCTAACCGTTTCGAGATTCGACTCGCTCGTTGCCGTATAGTTATCTGTCGGCGAGACCGTCACGATCGGGGTGTATTCGATAGTGGACTTGCCGCCACCGACCTTTTCGCCACGGTCCCAGGAACGGGAAATCGGGGCCCAGTGCCAGATGTAGTTGTCGCCTTCTATCACATCTCCGCTACCTTCACCTGGTGTTGTATTCTTATCCGGAATGGAGGCGATTCCCATACGGTTCATTTCGTCGATGACCTGCTGTGCGACCTCGATGGCACCGTCACGGCCACGGATGCGCAGAAGCGCCTCGCGGTTACCCGTCTGCATGTGGAGAATCGCCATGTACAAAAGACCAAGAACCACCGCGGAGATAAGCACCTCCGTGATACCGAAACCTTTCTTATTCTTCATCACCTTATCCATAACCTACCTACGGTTCAAACCAGGAACCATCAGCACCGCCATTATAAGTCAATTCGTAATACATCGCGAACTTCGTCGGGGACTTGATGGAGGCTGCAAACCGGTCCGTATTTCCGTACCGCATCAAAAAACAGCCCGAAGGAATCGGCGATACCCCTATTTTCGGAGTGAGAGTCATTGACTCTTCCGGATTCTTCTTTTCTTCCGAACCCAGCACGGAACACTTCACATTGCTCTCGCTACCCGTTATAAATTTGTTCGAAGACTCCAATGTCATCTCGTCTATCGGGTCTCCGAGCTTGGACGCCTCCGTAGAGCATTCTCCCTTATATAACTTCATTGACTGGTTGTTCACTTTGACGCACAGTTTCTCGTTCAACCGCGTAGCCTCGTTCGCCGCGCGCTGCATGAATGCTGTCACGTTGATGCCCGCGTCCTTGATACGGCTGTTCGCAACCGCACTGCGCAGACTGGCCACCCCGATACCGGAAAGAATACCCATGATGGTGACCACCACGAGGACCTCAACCAGGGTAAAACCAAGCTTTCTAGAACAGTTGACCATATTTCCTAAACTCCGGCAAAACTACAATCCATTGACACTCAACAAGTTAGCAATTTCACGAATTTTCAGGGTACAAAAATCCGGAGCCCGGCGTCAAAACGGGACCGGGCTCTTTCTAATATATATAAAATTTCGGCAAAAGGGTAAAAATTTATTTACCCGCAAGAAAAAAGTGATTATTTCTTCTTTTTCTTGCCTTTTTTCTTCAATTCGCCAAAGGTGGACTTGCCGTTATAGCAGGTCACGGCGCCCTTCGCGCACTTGGAGGGGTAGTCGGACTGTTCGTTCTGGAACACTTCCTTCGCAATCGCCTTGGCGGCCTCGTTCGTGCCATCAAGGTAGGTAATCGTGTACTGGATGTCGGTATTGCGGGTCCAGACGAAGATTTCCGCATTGAGCTGGAAGTCGTGGTTGCTGCCCGAAATCTTGAAACCGTAGGGAATTTCCTCAATGGAGAACAGCGAAAGCGTAGGCGGTTCGAATTCCAGGTCATCCCAGTCGGCATCGAGACCCTCGTTGCGGGCCTTGAACCAGCCGGCAGGGTCGCCCTCCATGGCGTCTTCCATGGCCATATTGAGGGAGGATGCGTAGCTATCGCGGAGCGAGGCGAGCTGTTCCTTGAATTCCTTCTCGGCATCGTCTGCGGCGAAGGCGTTTATGGCAAGAGCCATTACTGCAGAAATAATTGCTAAGTGTTTCATGTTCCTTAATCTAGCAAATTTTTCCCGGATTGGTTCATTTTTGTAAGATTCTACCGAAATTCCCCTTGACAAATAGACAACGAGCGGGAAAAATGGCGAAATTTCCTATATTTGGCGGGCACACCTGCCCGGGTGGTGGAATGGTAGACACTGGGGACTTAAAATCCCTTGGGGGCAACCTCGTGCGGGTTCAAGTCCCGCCCCGGGCATTAACCTTGGGAATTACCATGATCGAATTTTACCCGAACAGCATCTACTACCCCCGCGAAGCCGTGGAAGAAAAGCTCGCGAAGGGTGAACTCGAACGCACCGAGAAGCACCTCATGGGCTGGACGGAACGCCACCGCGGAGAAATCTGGGACTGCGCCCGCGACGATTCGGAAAACCCGAGCGACGAAGTGCTGCTCGACAACCTCCGCGCCCTGCTGCTGTGCAAGGGCAGCCTCCAGCCTGCCGCCGAGATGGGCGACATGATCCGCGAAATCACCAAGGAAGTGTGGTACAGGAACGAAGACGCACCCGAAGCTCCCGACCAGGTTGCAGCGGAATGGCGCGCAAAGTACCTGACCAAGTGGCGCGAGGCCCGCATGTTCGAGGCGTTCATCCTCATCGAGAAGCGCACCGAACAGCTCCTCAAGATTTTGAAAGGCTAAAATTCCCGCCGACGCCGATAGTGTCTTAGGGAGGGCTAGCCGTGCGTATGCCCGCCCTAAATTAATATACGGCGCGGAAACGGATGGGGAGCCAGAGTTCGGTCGTGCCGTACTCGCTTTTCCTATACCGCCAGTAATACTCGATATGCCTCTGCAAGGAATCCTTGAGGCTCTCGTCTTCGGTGTTCGTGTACTCGATCTCGTTACACGTGACACGCCCGAGCGAATCAATGGTCATGCGGACGCCCACGATGACATCTTCCGCATCGCGGTGTTTTTTGAAGTACGGGCGCGCAAGCCAGTGAAGCCCCGCCGCACGGCCCGAAAAATACGTAGCCACTTTTTTGATGTCGCGATCCGCGCTGTTCTCGAGCACGAGAATGCTTTCACTGTCGGGCATCACGACGCGCCCGGTAAATGCCTTCGGTTCCTCGGGTGCAGGCTGTTCCTCGACGGGCGGTTCCAGGACCGTAGCCGTGAACAACTCCCTGAAACCGGAATAGAAGAGGAACATCGCCAGGGCGGCAACTACGACAAACGAAAAAAGATACGGGAGCAACTTTTGCATACGGCCTACTCTATGGCCTTTACACAAAGCTGGATAGTCTTCTTGTTGTTGAAGTAGTTCCACGTGGGTTCGAACACGATGGAAACCTTGCGCGAACCGCCCAGGAGCGACTTGCACTTGCGCTGCCCGAAGGCGATAGCCGAGAACGGGGGGCTACCCGCCTGCGACACTTCCATCTGGAGGTGGCCGCCGCGAAGTTCCTTTACCCGGTGGACGGTAACGCCCTCGGCACGGAACACGGGGTACGGGAAGTTCCCGCCGAACGGTTCCATCTTGTCGAAATAGTCAAGCACGGTTTTTTCAATGTGATTGCGGTTCCGTTCCACAATGAGCTCGTTCAGCGCCACCACGATATCGTAGGGGTGCTCCTCGCCGATGTCGAGGCTCTCGCCGGTATAGCCCTGCTCCCTTGCAGATTCATCGAGGCGCGTGCGCAGTTCCGCAATCTTGTCCGCAGGGAGCGAGAAACCCGCAGCGTTCGCATGCCCGCCCCAGCGTTCAAACAGGTCGCGGCATTCAAAGAGCGCCTTGTGCCAGTTGAAACCGGGGACGGCGCGCGCACTCGCGTGCGCCATGCCCTCGTCAATCGAGAGCACCGCGGCCGGGCGGCAAAATTCCTGCGCAAGCTTCGCAGATACAATCCCGATAACGCCCACGTGCCAGCCTGCGCCATCTACCACGAGCACCTTTGGAATCTTGTCGCCGTAGATTTCCTTCACGCGGGTAAGCGCCATGTCGGTAATTTCCGCTTCCTTCGCCTTACGCTGCGCGTTCCATTCCTTCAGTTCCGCCATCAGGTCCGGAGCGTTCGCCACATCGGTACACATGAGCAACTTGAGCGCGGGGTCCGGCTTTTCCATACGGCCGGGTGCGTTCAGGAGCGGCGCAATCTTGTACATCACGTCGATGCCGCCGACCGCGCTCCCCGGTTTCATGAGCGAGGAATACAGAGCCTGCACTCCGGGCAACTGGCTGTTCTGGAGCCTTGCAAGTCCGGTCTTGGTAAAGAAGCGATTTTCGGGAGTCATCTGCACGAGGTCGGCAAGCGTCCCGAGGGCAACAAGTTCGAGCAGGTTCCTGGGAGATTCCATCCCGAGCCGTTCGAACAGCGCGCATATAAACTTGTACGAAACCCCCACCCCGCAGAGTTCGGGATTCGGGTACATGTCCCCCTGCTGGTGCGGGTCGAGCAGCACATCGCACGGAGGGAGCGCGTCCCCCGAGGGCTGATGGTGGTCAATGACCATCACCGACATCCCGAGTTCCTTCGCGCGGGCGATTTCCACATTCGCTGTAATGCCCGTATCCACGGTCACCAGGTTGCGTGCACCCGCATTGTACATTTCTTCCACGGCGGCAATGGAAAGCCCGTAGCCGTCGCCGAACCTGTTCGGGAGCCTCCACTCCGACTCAATCCCTATCTGCGCGAAGCACCTCGAAAGGAGCGTCACCGAGGTCATGCCGTCCAGGTCGTAGTCCCCGAAAATAAACACCTTCCCCTTCTTCTCGCGCACCGCAAGAATCCAGCTCACGGCATCTTCCATGCCCTTCATGAGCCAGGGGGAAAGTTCTGCACCGCAACCGTCGTCCAGAATCCGGTTTGCCGCAGATGCGGTACGGATCCCTCTGGATACGAGAAGCCTCGCTACCAGATGCGGGATTTCCAGTTCCCGCGCAAGCGTCGAAGCTACGGTGTCGTTCATTACTTGTAACCCTCGAAAAGCTTTATGGCGAGCGACTGCAGGCACATCATCGCAGTACTGCGGCGGCTCGCTATCCTTTCCATAGTTTCTTGCACAGTGGCAAGCGCCATCTCGAGTGCATCCGCATCTACCCGCGGGAACGCATCCATGTCCATACCCGCCATGGTATCGGGCAGGCGCACCGCCGCACCGGACTGCTTGCGCAGGATGTCGGCGATAAGGAACGAGAGCACTTCCAAAAAGCCGTTCGCCTCAGAGACTTCGGTCAGGTCGTTTTCCGCAAGTTCCTCGAAAAGCGCGCTATAGTCGTTCTTGAGGCTCTTCACGATAAAGTCCGACGCCAGGCCGCAAAGCGCTTTCGCATTTTCCAGATAGAAGAACGCCTTGCCGGGAGACCCGAGCGAAAGCCCTATCACGTCACGGGACACCTGATCCTCGTCGGCATCGTCGCCCAGCATGCGGAGGGTTTCCTCCTTCACCTCGGCGTCGGTAAGCGACGACAGGTGAATCGCAAGGCAACGGGAACGTATAGTCGGGAGCAGCCTTTCGCGCGAGGCCACAGTCAACACGAAGTACGTATCGGGCGGAACCTCCTCGAGCGTCTTGAGGAAGGCATTCGAGGCGGCATCGTTCATGCGGTCCGCCTCAGCGACAATCACCACGCGGGTACGGTCGCCCTTCATCACGAACGTCGACTTCATGGCGCGGATGAGATTCACCGAAATCTCGGCACCCGCATCGAAGATGTCGGTGCGGTACGGGTTAGCAACAATCTGCTCGATATAGCCCTGCTTGATATCCTGGAGCGTCTTCGCGCGGCTCCCCGCCTTCACATCTTCGGCGGACTTGGCCTGCGCCTCGGCGGCCGTAAGCGGGAACACCCAGTTGTCGGCGGCTCCCGGGTCGGCGGCCATCTTGCAGCCGAAGCACTGCCCGCACGGGCGCTCGAACATGTCGGTGCACTGGAGCGCCTTCGAGATTTCCATGGCAAGCGCCTTCTTGCCGATTCCCGGAGTACCGTCAATGACGACCGCCTGAGGGAAGCGGTTCTCGCACAGCGCCGCCATCAGGCGAATGCGCTGGCGTTCCTGCGACGCGGGACCATTTAAGCGATACTTTATCATTTCGTCTTCAACCACTGTAGCGGATCCACCGTCTGGGTGCCTTCGCTAACTTGAAAGTACAATTTAATTCCATTTAGACTCGCGATATCGCCCGCCTCGCCAATTTCTTCGCAATTACGCACCTCTTTTCCCTCCTGCACGCGAATGGAGCGCAGGTGGCCGTACACGGAATACGTACCCCCCTCGTGCTCGATAATCACGGAAGGGCCTCGCCCGTCAATTTCTGCGACCATCACGACAGTCCCTGCCGCAGCGGCACGTATGGCGGCCCCGCGCTTGCCGCGAATCTCTACGCCCAAGTTGCGCGTGGCGATATGCAATACCGGATGTTCCTGCAGGCCATAGTTGCTTATGATTTCGCCTTCCAGCGGCATGCACTTCGGCCCCTTGACCGAGCCCGCGATAGTCTTCTTGGGCTTTTCCACGACCTTCTTTTCTTTCTGCTTTTTCTGCTTCGCCTTCCGGGCGGCCTCGGCCTTCTTCGCTTCCTCGATTTCCTTCTTGCGCTTCGCTTCCAACTTCGCGATAAGGGTCTGCATCACCTTCTGGTTGCGTTCGAATTCCTGCAGCGCGCGCTGTTGCATCGCCTTGTCGTGCTTGAGGTTCAGGAGCATGCGTTCCTGGTTGCCCATCTGGCTTACAAGCCCCTTCTCTTCCCGTGCTTTCTTTTCGCGCAGGCCGTTCAGTTCCACCAGGTGCTCTTCCGACTCGCGCTTTTTCTCGTCGCGTTCCGTAACCATCGCCGTCAGGATTTCCACCTGCATTCGGTCCTCGTTCAGCACGTGGTGCACCCAGTACGCCTGCCGCCTCGGGTCACCTTCGCGGGAAAGCAGCCGGTACAGGACCTCCGCCTCGCTGTAGCGGCCGTTTACATACAACTTGCGCACGCGCACCTTCATGGCTTCCTTACGCACGTGGATTTTCTGGTCAAGGGAATCTATATCCCGCTTGAGCTGTTCCACCGCCTGCTGCACGAGTTTCTCGTTTTTCGAAAGTTCGGTGATGTAGACGCGCGTCTGGTTCAGGTTCTGGTCCAAAAGCGAAATCGTATTCAGCACGCCCTTCTCTTCTGTTTCCAGGAGCACGAGTTCCTCGCGCTTTTTCGCAAGGTCGGACTCAAGCTTTTTGAGGGCGTTGCGCTGCTCCTTGATCTGGGCGTCCGTCTTTTTCGGGGCAGCACCCGCAAGGCCTACAAGCAAGCAGAGAAAAACGACCAGCAGACGCATGGCTTATTCCCGTTCGCTCCGTTTCGCAAGCAGGAATTCCTGGACGGTGCGGTAACTGAAGTATGCGGAAACGAGCGTGACCAGACAAACCACAAGTCCAAGGAGCGCCCAGAGCCCGCCAATGTTTTCGCCAACAAGGGGAATCGCCCTACCGATAGATTCAACAATCACAAGAAGGATCAATACGGCAAAGCCGCTACCGACAAGCCCCTGCATCATGCCCTCGAGCACGAACGGGAACTCGATAAAGAACGGGCTTCCGCCGGCATACTTCATGTTCTCGACCAGGAGCTTGCGCGACAGGAGCGAAAGCCGCACTGAGTTGCAGATAATAAGCGAGAGCGTCACCAGCAAAAGGAGGCTCAGACAAACAGGCCAGAACACCATCCGGAACTTCCATTCCGAAACGCGGGTCGCCCAGTCCACCGGGGCCTGCACCTCCTCGAAGTATTCCAGGCGCGAGAGGGCTGCAATGAATTCCGTAAGGTCTGCCGGATTCTGGTTTCCCGGCACAAGAGACACGCGGAAAAACGGCGGTATGGGGTTCTCGTCCACAAGGTCGAGCATCTCGCCCGAAAAATGCCTGCGGAAATCGGCCAGCGCGGAATCGGCGCTCACGTACTCGACGCGTTCCACGCCCCTGAAATGTTCAAGTCTCTGCCTTACCGCCTGTACGGAATCCTCGCTCACCGTCTCGGGCAGGAAAGCCTCGACCGTATAGAGAGAACTTTCGGCAGAAAGCACGCGAAAAACGCCCCCAAGCACCGTGAGCGATGCCGCGAGAAGGAGCGAGCACAGGAAAATCGTGAGAAGCGACGGCAATATGACCGTGCGATGCTGCTTCCATCCACGAAAAGATTCCGATATTAGGTACCCGAGTTGTCCGAACACGCGTTGAATATAACTAAATTTTCAATGCTTCACGGGGCATCTATGAAACATATCGCATTAAAGATTACAGCGTTCATCTTCGGGATTGCACTATGGCTTTACGTCGTGTCGCTCAACACGTTCAAGGTTGAGCTGGATATCCCCGTGCGCCTCGTGAAACTCCCGGAAATGCTCGCCATCGCCTCGAAACCGCCGCACACCATGCGCATCACCCTGGAAGGCGCTCCGTTCGACCTCATGCGTCTGCGTTCCAAGGTCATGCAGGGCGATACGACCGCAGCGGCCATCATCGTGGACCTCCAGGATGCAGAACTCGGCGCCACCCGCAAGCCTATCGGCGAAAAGAACTTCTCGGCACCAAACTTTTCAAACATCAAGTTCATTGAACCCGACAACCAGCTCCTGTTCATAGACCTAGACCTCGACACGCGAATCGAACGCAACGTGCCCGTGCGCTCCATGGTCACCTTCGATGCGGCAACGGGCTACCTGCTTACCGACGAGCCCAAGCTGGAACCGGACTTCATCACGGTTTCCGGCGCAAGGAACGTCATCACGCGCATCATCGAAATCCCGACAGACTCCGTATCGTTCAGCGGGCTCGTTCATGACACGACGTACTCTATCCCGCTCGATTTCAAGCAGTTCCCCGCACACGTATCTCCGGGCGACTCGCTCACGAGCATTTCGGTCAACATCCAGAAAATCGGCAAGAAGTTCTATCGCGATATCCCGGTGCAGCTTATCGGCATGTTCGACCGTGAAACGTACAGGCTTAACCCGCCCAACGTATCCGTCGAAATAACCGGCGGCGAAGGCACGCTCGATTCCATCAGCAACACGAGCATCGAACTGTTCGTGGAATTCAACCGCTTCCAGATCGAAGATGTCGACAGCCTCACGCCCACCGTAAAGCTCACGCTCCCCTCGGGCGTGAACCGCGAGATGTCCATCAAGGCCATACAGCTCTCGCCCGACAAGGTGTCGCTGCAAGATATCAAGAAACTCGCCGCACCCGCCGATTCGCTGGACGAGGATGCCGAGGAGAAACTTGAATGATTTGGCTCGGAATTGAATCCAGTTGTGACGAGACCGCCTGCGCAGTACTGCAGGACGACCCCCTCAAAGTAATTTCCAACCCGCTCTACAGCCAGATAGACGAGCACGCCCTGTACGGCGGTGTCGTTCCCGAAATCGCAGCACGCGCCCACCTGCAGAAGATTGCCCCCATCGCGGAGGCCGCCGTCAAGGAAGCGGGCATCGCTCTCAAGGATATCGACGCGATTGCCTACACCACAGGCCCCGGGCTCATGGGCCCGCTACTTGTAGGGGCGAGTTTCGCAAGGGGACTCGCCCGCGACCTAAACATCCCGGCATACGGCATCAACCACCTCGAGGGCCATCTCGCAGCCGCATGGCTCAGCAACCCGGATATCGAGCCGCCGTTCCTCACGCTCACCGTATCGGGCGGGCACACGGAACTCGTGATGGAAGAACCCGGATTCAAGTACACGAGCATCGGACGCACCCGCGACGACGCCGCAGGCGAAGCGTTCGACAAGTGCGGCAAACTGCTCGGCCTCAAGTACCCCGCAGGGGCAACCATCAGCAGGCTCGGCCAAAACGGCAACCGCAAGTTCGTCGAATTCCCGAGGGCGCTCCACTCGCACGACAACTGCGAATTTTCGTTCAGCGGGCTCAAGACCGCAGTGCTGCGCTACACCGAGACGCACGACCCGGAATATATCCAGAAAAACCTGGGCGACATCTGCGCCTCGCTGGAAGATGCAATCGTCGGGAGCCTTGTGGAAAAAACAATCAACGCGCTCAAGAAGACCCGCATGAAGACGCTCGTCGTCGGTGGCGGGGTAAGCGCGAACGCATGGTTGCGCAACCGCCTGCAGGACTACTGCAGCAGACACGGAATCCGGTTCTGCATCCCGGACAGGAGCCTCAGCACCGACAACGGGGCGATGATTGCCGCAGCAGCCATCAGGCGCAACAAGCAAGGGCTCCTCAAGTCCATCGACGTGGTAAAGCCCTGGATGCCGCTCGCACTCTAGCCCCCTAGTGCCGGCGGAAAATGCGATTTTTATCACAGGCACGCAGAAATAACTTTTCTTTTATCCTAAATGATGTTATATTGTGGATATGATTTTCGGGAAAGTACATAAGACGTTCGCATTTGCCGGTGCCACCCTGTGTGCACTCGCACTTGGCGCATTTGCCGAAGAGCCTCCCCAGGATCTCTCGAAAGGCGTGAGCGACGCACAGATTTTCCGTCCCGAAAAGCGCGAGACGAAGGTCGAGCTCGTCGATTCCAGCAAGGCAAATTCCATACACCTGAACGTCGACATCTTCGGTAGCCTGGACGTGCAGTCGTACTACATCCTGTGGGACCGCATGGAAATCTCCGATGACCTGAAGAAGATGATGACGACCCGCGATTTTGCCCGCGACGAGTTCTTTATGCAGAACATCGACCGAGAGCAGTTCGAACAGGAACGCATGCTGCAGCTCTTCGAAGACCGCAAGCGTGAATTCTTCACAATCTTCCCCGAAGAAGCCCTCAAGGAACTGCAGGAGCAGAAGGAAGACGAAGAATAGGCCCGATTCGTCATCCTCGGCTTGTCCGGGGATCTTCACTTGAATATGTTTTCTCGCGAACGTAATTTTAATGAGTGGCACCTGTGCGGATTTGGCGACGCACCCGCATTTCTTTTCGCTTCCCTAGAAAGCACGCATAGCCTGATGAAGGCACGCGCCTCCGCGGGTGAAATCGTTCCCGGCACGCTCATTGTCGCCGACACGCAGACAGCCGGCCGCGGGCGTCACGAACGCACATGGGCCTCCCCCGCCGGCAAGAACCTTTACTTCAATATCCTCATCCCGCTGGAAGGGATTCCGCTTGCATCGGCCCCGCAAATCACGCAGGTTGCATCGCTCACATTCGCCGAAGTATTCCGCGACCTGCAAGAAATTTCCAATGCGCAGGGGCTTGGCAACGCGTCCATCGGGAAAGTTTCGGTCAAGTGGCCGAACGACATCCTGTGCGGCAAGCACAAGTTCTGCGGGATACTCGCTGAATTAGTTTATATAAAAAGAACTGTCATCCCCGCGAAGGCGGGGATCTCCACTAACATTCCGCCTGCTCCCGCCATCAGCATGGGGGTAGGCATCAACGTGAACAGCGACCCCGCGGACTACGCGCACCTCGGGCGCGCCGTCACCACCCTCAGGGATATCTGCGGGCAAAGCGTCAACCGCGAAAAACTGCTGCAGTCGCTTATCGCAAGCCTGGAACGCGCCATCGGGCAGTTCCGCGCCTTCGGGATATCGCCGTGGGTCGCCGCCTGGCGCAAGATGGACCAGTTTATAGGCGCCCGCGGGACCGTCGTCGTGAACAACCGTTGCACCGATGAAAACCGCGACAGCGGCACAGGCGCCATAAAGAAAACAGGCCGCATCATCGACATGAACGCCGATGGCAGCCTGCTATTCGAATGCGACGACGGGACTATGGAAACCGTTTATTCCGCAGATCTGGAAGTGTAACTACTTGTCCATCACGCAACGGACAGGGAACTTGTAATTTTTTTCATCATCAACACTTAGAGTATCCATATTTGCTTCTCCAGCTGTAAGATATATGTATCCCGCATCTTCTAGCCAAAATTTTTCATATATACCCTTTCCCTCCTGAGAAAAACTACTATAACTATAATAATCATCATCTGTATTCCTAGAAGACACCCCATCAAAGGTCAACGACAACGAATCAAAGCCGCCTTGAGTTTTCATCAACGCATTCCAGTCTTCCTTGGTCGCCATATGATATTTGTCGGGACAAACCTCCAATGCATCAGAGTAAGAATAGTAGCACCTATAGCCTTCGTAGTAAGACCCCACGCAATTGTCACTAGACTTTTTATATTTCAGATTTTCACCGAACCATATATCGTCTCCAATCGCAACCAAATTATATGTCTTGCTATTATTTTTACGCTTATCCGTATAAAGGCCTTTTCCATTATAAGTATGAGTGAACTGTTCCTCCATTTTCTTCTTTAGGGTAACATCAACTTTTTCCCTAAACGGACCAACCGTAATTTTAGAACAGGTCGGAACATAATCTCTAAAGGGAGACTGCCCCTTTTTCTCACCATTGACATACACATCCCTTTCAATAGGTTCACCCTTTTCGTTAACGACATTCAAGTCCAGAATACTCTGCATAACCGTAAGCGCCGAATCAATGACATGTTCCTGTCCGCCATGGTCAAACCCGATCGTGACCTCGGTCGTCTCGTAGCACTTATGTGACAACATGACCTTGTGCTTGTCCATATCCTCGACAATCAGGGAGTCATACTTTTTCTGCCTTTCCCCGTCCAGGTTGACAATCAAGTCTTCGGGATCGCCGACGCCTTCGGTAAATTTAGGAGCAATCTTTAATATGCCAAAAGTCGGGGGCAAGGTGGCCTTGATAACCTGATTTTTTTCCTTAATCGTCACCGTCATCGATTGCGTGGCGTACCGATTCAAGGAGAACTTGAATTCATGGGTACCCTCTTCGACAGTCAACTTGCACGGGGTCTTCGGGCAGCCCGATGCTGCCGTTCCGTCAATAGAAAGCCTAGCCCCGTTCGGCGAGCTCTCAACGCTCACAATCCTCTTTTGCACAAGTTTCTGTTTCAAGAAATCGTTGCCGCTATTGTCGACCTTGTATTCCACTCCCGACCACGGCTTCTTGATGATATTTTCAAACAGGCTCATAGAATTCTTCTCAATCATCTTGTCGAAGGACTTTATGCTGGGGTCATCGAAAGTTTTAGAACCCACTAAAGCGCCATTAGAAACATCATAGACAGTAATACCCAGCGTGTAATCTTTTTCAGGCTTATCCACAATGGACTGGACAATATAGCTAGCGGAAATCTTTTTCCCGATATCAACTGCGCACTGCTGGGAACAGTCCTCCAACGAGACATTTTCGGGGAGGCGACTTTTGAAGCTGTCCTTGTCTATAATCTTGAACTGCGGTTTGTCCTTAAAGATCTTGACCGCTTCCTCACGGATTTTATCCGTTATGTGCCTCTTGGAGGCGGCCTCTATCTTCTTGTCGCCTGTCGTTTCAAGAACGGCAATCCAAGCTCCATCGGCAAAGGCGCTAGAGAAAGCCAGCACCGACAGGATCAAGATGAGTTGAATTTTCTTAAGCATTTTATTTACCTGCTATTTTTTCTATATAGTCGTTTCCCTCTTTGCCCATCAGCAGCAGAGGTTTCAAGTTCTCGTCTAGAACAAGGGTCCAGGGTAAAACCATCTGTTTCGATTCATCCCAGATGCCGAAATCCAAAAGCAGACGGTTGTAAGGATCCAGGGTTCCAGGGAAAGAATCCAGCCGAAGCTTTTTCAGATAACGGCGGACCTTATCATTGGATTCGCGTTCGCCCACGTTGGCAAGGACGACCTTGACCTTCTTCGCTTCAAGATATTCCCTCTTCGACGCTATCTGCGCCAAGCCTTCACTGCATTTGGGACACCATGTCGCATAATATACGATAGCGACACGGTCATACCCTTTGGACATTTCCTTCAAGGTGGACTTGGAAAACGGAATGAGGTCGTCACGGATATCCCGGACAAGAAATTCGGGCAGGGAATCCCTTAGCTGCGACGGCAATTCCAGCACTTCCGATTCTGCCGCATGCACCTGGGACAAAAGGAGCGCCCCCATCAGAAAAAGCACTCCGCGCCTTGTCATAGTTCCCACTCCCTGAGCAGCCTTGTCAGCTCGGACGGAATTTGCAGGGGGCCTGCTTTCAGAATGGCGTCTTCCAGACTTTTTTCGTCTTTATGGTCGGGCGTATTCACCATGGCAGTCAACTGCACTTCGGTCGAATAGATGTCCTTCCCGGAACAGGAGCGCACGTCAATCTTTACCGGAATAGTGCACTTGTTCCCGACAAAGGAATCGCTACACTGCGGCGGGCCCTGGTTGAAATCGATAACTATGCCATAGCGGCAAGCGTCACCGCCCTTCTTCACCTTGCTCTCGTCAAAAATCTGGTGCACAAAGTTCGAGTACACTGCGCCCTCGCGGTTCGCATTCAGGTAAATGGTGTATTCGGCCCTGAACCGGCTAAAGTCCTTCTGCATCTTGAAGTATTCCTGGTTCAGCAAATCGAAGCCCGTATTCGAAGGGTCGATACCCTTCACGAAGGAACCGTAATAGAAGAACCTTTCATAGAGGGAATCGGCATCGATTACCGCATTCATTTTCCTGTACGGCTCATCCGCCTTGTATTCCTCTATCGAACGGGACAGCTGCTTTTCGTATTTCTCGTAGTTCGGCCAGTAGGGCTTTATCGCGTCCGAGCGGTGCATGCACGCAACGACCGCCGTCTGGTCGCCCATTTTCAGTTCCTTGACGACATGCACGTCCTGAAGGTTTTCAACCTTTACCGATATGGTAGAATTGACGTCGTACGAAGAAGACAGGTTTTCCTGCCCGGAGGTATCCCTCAGGCTCGTCTTCCTCGACTGGCTCACTACGTGAACCGAACTGCTTATTTGCCGCCCAATCTCCCCGGCAGCATAGTGCAGTGCCCTGCTGTAGTTTTCGCCAAAGCCCACGGCACGCAGGTCCGTAGGCGAAGGGCAACTGACTTTTTCTATTTCAGAATTTTCCTGGTTCGACTTCACATCGACGTAAGACTGCGTTGCGCAGCCAACACACAGAAGCAAAAGACATGTAAGGAAAAATCTAGTCAAGAAAAACCATTATTTTGTTTCCAGCATCTTCTTGTAGGCTTCGGCAGCCTTTTCCAGCTGGGCCTGCATCTCGCCGGCCTGGAGATGAATCTTGAAGCTCTCTTCGATAGTCGAATCGGTAGCAGCCTGCTGCATGGCCGTCTTGACAACTTCGGGGTTCATTGCAGAAAGCGAATAGATCTTGTACAGGCCATCGGCTTCGCTGAACTGGGTGATAGTCTTGTACACGACAATCCCGGAGACCTCGCCCATGGCGACATTAACCGTCATCTCCTCCCAGATGCGGGCGCTTTCGCCATTGATATTGGCGGCGTACTGGTCCTTGAGGCGCGAAACGTAGCTCTTGAGGGAAACCTGGACCGCGGTCTGGGCTTCGTCAATCGACTGGGTGCGGGCAATCATCTCGTCGCTGGACTGCCCTATGCCAATTCCACAGGGAATGCCGTGCTCGTCAAAATCGGCCTTGAGCTTTTCCAGATCTGCAGTGGGTGTAGAGGCCTTTGTGTAACCGTTAGGAGAAGGACCTGCACAGGCGGCCAACAGGGCGGCAACGGCACAGGCAGCAAGGATTTTGACGAAATTCTTCATGATACGTCCTTTTGTTGTTTATAATCACGACGGCGCCTTTCGCGTCACGCTTTGTAAAAATAAGAAAACAGTTTTGAAAAGTCAATAACAAAATACACTTTCGTGGAGGAACCGTCTTTTTTTTACGAAAAAGTCAGTTATTCATAAAAAATTCCATTACAGCTTCCGCTTGAAGTACATGCTCCCGATGAGCGAAACGGCAAGCACCACGATCATCGCGGTAAGCCCCATCTCGGCAAGCGGAGTCTTGTCGCCCGCAACGCCCGACTCTATAAGAATCACGAACACGACGGCAATCACCGCGCCCACGGTTCCCATCTGCTGGAACATCTTGATTTTGTCTTCGGTCGTGAACTTTCCGTCCGTCTTCTTAATAAAGGGCATTGACGTCCCCTCCCATGCAAATCCATACGACGAGCCCCGCCATCACGAGCACGCTTATCGCGACATTCGCCAAAAAGAAGTCGCGGTTCATGGCATCCAGGTCATCGGATTTTCTGAACAAATGAATATACAGGACGGCGGCAGCCATAAGCCCCGTCACCACCCACCAGGGAATTCCCATGTTCCACACGAACCCGAAGGCTACGCAGAGTGCGAGCATCGCAATGTGGCTCCAGAAGGCAATTTGCAGGGCGCGCTTGCGGCCAAAACGCGCGGGCACGGAATGCAGTCCCATCTGGCGGTCAATTTCCTCGTCCTGCGTGGCGTAGATGATGTCAAAGCCGCCCATCCAGAGCATGAGAATCACGAGCAAGAATATCGGGAACACCGCAAACTCGCCCCGGATGGCAATCCAGGCGCCGAGCGGGCTCATCCCTATCGCAAACCCCAGGAACCAGTGGCATAGCCAGCTGAAGCGCTTCCAGTAGGAATAAGAAAGCAGCAAAAGCCATACGGGCAAGGCGAGCATGCCCGCGAGAGGCTGCAACAGGAACGCGAACGCAACGAACAGCACGCCGTTTATGGCAAGGAACGCGATTACCGATTTTTTCGAAAGGCGGCCCGCAGGCAAATGGCGCTTTGCGGTGCGCGGGTTCTTCGCGTCGATATCGGCATCGGCAATGCGGTTAAAACTCATCGCGCTGTTGCGGGCGGTCACCATGCAACCGACAATCAGGAGCACGATGCGTGCAGTTTCGGCAGCGGTCATGTCGCGGAACCCGTTCGCCGCCACCCACATGGAGCCGAGCGCGAAGGGCATCGCAAAAAGCGAGTGGCTAAAGCGCACCATGTGCCCGAATTCTAATATCTTCTTCAGCATATAGGGCCCCCGAGCGCATTTTGCGACCCGCCATCCGCGGGCAATTTCTGACTGGCATTTCCGTTCCACGGTTTTACAATTCCGGCGCAGTCCTCACCCGACGCCGCACCCAGATGTTTCAGGATTTTCGCGACAACGGTATCTACGAGTTCCTCGATGGTCGCAGGCCTGCTGTAGAACTGCGGCGAGGCAGGTACAACAATCGCACCCGCGCGGGTCACGCGTTCCATGTTCTCGATGTGGATGAGGTTGTAGGGCATCTCGCGCGGGACAATCACCAGCGAGCGGCGCTCCTTGAGGCAAACATCCGCACTACGTACCAGCAGGTTGTCCGAGGTCCCCGCCGCAATGCGCCCGAGCGTGCCCATGGAGCAGGGCACCACAGCCATGCCCGCATAGTCGGCAGACCCGCTCGCGCATTCCGCGAAGAAATCTTCCACGTCGTAGCGCTTGTCCGCAAAACCGTAGAGAGATTCCTGCCCCTCAAACTTGACAACATCGCGGCCAGGCGCCGTCACCACAAGCGAAACCTCATGCCCGAGGCGCTTCAGGTGCATCGCCGTGCGGGTAGCATATATCGCCCCGCTAGCCCCCGTCACTCCGAGGATATAGCGGCTCATGCATCACCTCCCGCCGGCACGGACTTCCGGCGCAGAAGCACGCGGTACGCCACCCCGAAAAAGCAGGGCTTCACGTGCACAAGCTCGAACCCGTTCCTTTCGGCGAGCGCGACAAAGTCCGCCACCGGCAAAAAACGCAAGATGGAATTCACCAGATATTCATACGCATCGCGCTTGCTGAAAAACGCTCCCAGCACCGGGATAAACAGCGGGGCAAGCACCTTGTAGAAGAACTTGTTGAACACGTTCCGCGGGGAGAAAAATTCAAGCACCTGCAGGTAGCCGCCATCCGTGAGCACGCGCGCGGATTCCTTCAGGCCGCCCTCCACATCGGGCAGGTTGCGCATCCCGAACCCGTTCAGAATCACGTCGAACGAGCCGTCCGCAAACGGCATCTTCATCGCATCGAGCTGCACGGGAACAGCCGCTGTCTTCTTGCCCGCGGCGCCCTTCAGCATGTCATAAGAAAAGTCGCCCAGAATAGCGACGTCCTGCACGCCGTTGAACTTCTCGTACGTAACCGCAAAATCGCCCGTACCGCCACACAGGTCCAGCAAGCGTTTTCCGGGGCGCATCCGCCGAATCTCGCGGCAGCAGGCACGGCGCCACAGAATATCCTGGCCACAACTCAAAAAGTGGTTCAAAAAGTCGTAGCGGTTCGCGATACCGTCGAACATCTTGCGCACGGGGCTCTTCATGCACACAAATTTAGAAATATCCCGCGATAAACAAAAAACGCGGACTTAAAAGCCCGCGCAATTCCTTGCAAGCCTAACTAGGCCAAGCGTTACTTGAAGTTCGCCGTAATCGTCGAACCTTCTGCAATCGGCACGAGGTGCGGGTTGTCGGTAGAACCGTCAGACCATCCGGTAAACACGGCTCCATTCGAAGGCACAGCTGTCACCTCCATCTGGTTTCCGCTGAAGAACTTGCCCGTGTACTTGGTAGAAGTTGCGGTGCTACCCGGGAGCTTCATGCCTTCCATCAGCACGGAACCATTCCCGTTCGACGAAATCGTCATATTGACCATTTCGCCCAGGCCAAACTCGCTCTTGTACTGCTGCAGCATATCGCTGTCGCGCTGGCGAGCCCATTCCGTTATGCTCGAATTCGATACGGTGAACGAACCGTAGCCGCGCTCCTTCTGGCCATTTGCCGCCAAATCCCTTTCCGCTTCGGTTTCATCAATCGAGCCCGCCATCTTCGCACGGACCTTCTCGATGACATCGGCGTTCAGGTAATTCTGCAACATGACGGCAGCATGGTTGAGGAACAGGCGCTTGAAGTCGGGATTCTTGATGAGGCGTACGTAGAACACGTGGAAGCAGTGTCTCTTGTCGCCCGTGAAGGCCTTGTCGTTGCTCGTATAGCACTTGCCACTGCTACGGCCACCCTGCTTGACCCAGTCAAACATGTTCGTACTTTGGCCAAAGCCCTGCACGTTCCAATCCCAGTTGAATCCGTGGTCAAGGTCGTAAACCATGAACTTCCACATGTTATCCGGGCTGCGCCAGGCACGCACGTTGTTGTTCGGCCAGTCACCGTTATGGATATACATCTCGGCAGCCATGTAATCTGCAAAGTTGCCGACATCCATCATCGTCTTGAGCTGTGCATAGGATGCATTGTTGTCGCCACTGAAATCGTTGTCCGCGGCAAGTTCAAGCATGGAGATGTACTCGTCGGGCGTACCACTGCTTGCCGTAACCGTCTCGGTAAGGTGCTTGACCATCGTCACGGTAGAAGCCTCGATGCCGTAGTTCGATTCGACATAGTTCTTGTTGAAACGTTCGCGCATGTCGTGGATGCCGAAGTACTTGCCGTTGTAGAACACCACCACCTGGCGGCTGCGCTGGTAATCGACACCGCTGCCTTCAAGGATTGCACCACCCAGGGCATCGGCAAAGTAGTCGCTCACAAAACGGTTACCATTGTTGCGGAGGTTGAATCCCTTGTACTTGTCGTTTTCGCTCTTGCGTGTATCGAACAGAGAGTAATGCAGCCAGCCATCCTGGTATTCTTCCCTCATCACGATAGCGACGGACTTCTTGCGTTCCAGACGGCTGTAGTTACCCATCATGGAAATTCCCGCTTCGATATCCCATGCAGACTTGTCCGAGGAACTGCCGTTGGGGAAGTATTCCACATGCACAGGGAATTCGACATCCTCGTACAGGCCGGATGGAGCCGCTTCCGGGCTGCTTGCGTTCGTGTGGCCAGGTTCCGGCTGAATGTAATGCTTGTTGAAGAAATCCGGATTCACGCTCACCGCCACCACGGGCATGTTCACCTGTTCGCCCACAAAGAACGTCTTCGTGACCACCTGCGTGCTGAGCGAGCCATCCTTGAAGACGGCGCAACGGAGCGTCGTGTTCTTGTCGAACGTCTTTGCAGAATTGAATTCCTGGGAGTTCGCGCCCGGAGCGGAGCCGTCCTCGGTGCAGCGCAGCTTCACGCCACTCGGCAGGGAAGGCGGATTGATTGTTACCGGATCATTGTAGAAACCTCCCTTGATCTGGCTCAGGTCGAGTTCCGGAGCAAGCGCGTCATAAGCGGTCGAGCCGGTATTGGGCTTTTCGGGAGTCGGCTTGTCGAAATACTTCCAGATGCCACCGTCGGTAATACCCCAGCTCAGGTCACCCTTCGTGATTTCGGGGAATGCAACGGAATCGCGGATGCCGTAGGCGGCATCGATCAGGTAAACCGTTCCGCCGGCCTTATCCATCTTCCAGCTGGTGTGGGTACGGGCGTGCATGTCGCCGTTATCTGCGCCCTTGACTTCGGTAATATTCTTCTTGTCGCAGAACACGATGCGGAAGGACTTCGCAGCGATAAGCTCGTCGCCGAAAACCCACTTGCGGGGCTTCTCAAGGCTTTCGACAAGCGCATAACCCTTCAGGTTCGCAGCGACATCGCCCGCGTTGTATATTTCCACCCATGCGGGGTCCTCGCCGGATTCATCCAGCCACGAAAGGTTCAGCGGGGAAATTTCAGTAATGCGGAGTGCAGAGTTGCCCACCCAGTGGGGCGTCGTATCCTTGGGCACAACGACATGAATCGTGTCAAAGATTGTATCACCATTAACAATCTTGCGAACGGAGTCGATTTCAATCGCAGACGAGGAACCCGGCTTATCCGAACCCGGCTGGGAATCGCTAGAAGAGGGATCGTCACCCGATAACGGAGGAACAACCGGGCTGTCGCTACCTTCATCGGAGGAACAGGCATAGAGCCCAAGGCAAAGTGTCCCGACTGCAAGGAGGTTCCTAATCTGAAATTTCTTTCGCATATTCAAGCCTATAAAATGTTAAGCCCCACGGAGCTAAGCGCCGCGCACAACCAATCGAACATCCTACCCTAAATTTAGAAGAATATTCTAGAAAATCAAAATTTTTTCGGTAATATTCTATTTACCCTTGACAAATATCACGTTTTCTTCTATCTTTGGCTTACCAAATGGTTCTGTAGCTCAGTTGGTAGAGCAGTGGACTGAAAATCCGCGTGTCGTTGGTTCAACTCCAATCGGAACCACGAAGGCCCCCGACCCAAAGTCGGGGGTTTTCTTTTTTGCAAAAAACACCGAAAAACAAAAGAAACGGAACCCTTCATCCCAGGTCCCGTAAATTTTTTGCAATATAAACGGTCTTAAACAGCCGCAGCCTCGAACTTCGCGCGCGCCTGCCTGAAGCACTCGAAAACATCGTCCCAGTGCTCCACAAGCACGTCGATGAGTTCCGGCTGGAACTGCGCTCCGCGCTGCTTGATGAATTCTTCCTTGACCTTCTCTTCGGGCCACGCGGGCTTGTAGCAGCGCGGGCTCGAGAGGGCATCCAAAACGTCGGCCACGGCGCAGATACGGCCAGCCAGCGGGATTTCCTCGCCCTTGAGTCCACGCGGGTAGCCCTTGCCGTCCCAGCGCTCGTGATGCGAGCCCGCAAGCGTCGCGGCAAAGCGCAACAGGTCGCGCTTCGACTTCATGAGGGTTTCCTCGCCCTTGATGGCGTGGGACTTCATCACCTCGTATTCCTCGTCGGTGAACCTGCCCGGCTTGTTCAGGATGGCATCGGGAATGGCGACCTTCCCCAGGTCGTGCATCGGGGCGGCAAGGCGAATGCGCTGCGCCTCCTCTTCGCTGAGCCCGTAGTACTGCGCCAGCTTGTAAGAAATTTCGGCCACGCGCTGGATATGGTCACCCGTCTCGCGGCTCCTGGATTCGGAAACGTCGCCCAGGATGTGGATCAGTTCTTCCTGCGTCGCCTCGAGTTCGTCCTTGGAGTCTTCGACCTCCGAGGTCAGTCGGGCAGATTCCACAGTCTTTGCAGAATACACGGCGGTAAGCGAGAGGCGTTCCAGGTCCTGGTTCGAAAATACCTTCTCCTCGCCCTGCTTGTTTATCGCCTGGAAAACCCCCATCACCTTTCCCTGCGAATCGAACAGGGGCACGGTCATCACGGACGTCGTGCGGTAGTGGGTCTTCTCGTCGCTGCGATGGTCGAACCTCGGGTCAAGGTAGGCATCGGGAATCAGCAACGGCTGGCCGTTCTTCACAGACCAGCCCACAAAACCAGCCGCAATCGGAATGCGAAGCTCGCTCACCCCATGAGCGACCTTCGTCCACAGTTCCCCGTGCTCCTCGTCGGTAAGCCACAGGGAGCAGCGGTCCGCCTGGACAAGGGAACGACCCATGTCGGCCATAAGCACGAGCAGGTTGTCCATCTTCCTTTCCGCGGCGATTTTCGGCATGTAGGAGAACAGGAGGTCAAGGACCCGCTTGTTCTCCACCACAGTATTTTCTGCAATTGTCTCCATATTGAAAAATTTAATTAATATTCATTCCCGCCAAAGACAATCGCCCAAATTCCATTGACGAAATGGCGTGAGTTTTTTATTGTTGGCGTTGAATCCGGAGGAATAGGCTAATTGGTAAGTCAGCGGTCTTGAAAACCGCCGCCGTAAGGCTTGGGGGTTCGAGTCC
>JAEEGJ010010186.1_pt1 | contig 24652 bp, 14 predicted proteins | sample 8958761 | NCBI WGS metagenome assembly JAEEGJ01 (sample SAMN16246546, study PRJNA631951) | gut metagenome | biome: gut microbiome; feature: rumen; material: RS-attached | host: Bos | place: Iran: Karaj | collected 2018-10 | reverse complement strand
TTGATTTGGACCTTGTTGATTGACGACATAATTTCAAAGATTTTGCCCTTTGGGATCGGGTCCTTCGTCTTCACTGGGCAAAGAGGCAATTCAGCGTTTTCGATGCGAACAGTTGAGGTCACGACACGGGTAGGATTGGTGACTTCTTGTTTGCCATATGCGGCGCCTCTAGGACAGAAGTTCCCAGTGACGTTTAAGTCTTTGTCGACATGGAGATGGCAACCACGCGGACAGACGATGCAAATCAAATCTCTCTCTTCCATATTACATCTCCTTTGCCACCATTTTGATGGTGATTGGTGAGCTCTCATCTACGAGTTGTTTCCTAAGGAGTTTCTGAATCTCCATTTCGCTAGGAATAATCGCAGTTTTGAGAACTTTCTTGATAACGTTTCCGTTTTGTTCGTATTGGATATAGACGTTCTTGGAAGGCTTACGGACACGGAACTTGAAAGTGATGCTTTCTAAACTCTCATCCATCGCCACTTTTCCAGGGACGACATAACCGATTCCATCACCGGCGATGACCTCGATTTCCGAGGTGGCTTTCTTCTCTTCGCCTTTAAGATAAATCGCGGCGTTCTTACCAGCTTCCCTTGCCTCTTCGACGACGTTGTCGACAAGGTCATGAACGTGAAGGACGTTGCCGCAAGAGAAGATTCCTGGGACACATGTTTCAAGTTTATCGTTGACTAAAGAACCGCGGCTTCTTGAGGTTGGGATTCCAAGGTGATTCAAGAGGTCGTTATTTGGGAGGAGACCGATGGAGAGAATGAGGGTATCGACCTCGAATTCCTTCTCTGTTCCTGGGATTGGCTGCATCTTCTCGTCGACTTTCGAAAGGACGATTTTCTCTAATCTGCCTCTACCGATGACTTTGCTAACGGTGTGGCTCAAATAGAGAGGGATGCCATAGTCTTCAAGACACTGGACCATGTTTCTATTAAGGCCATTTGACCAAGCGCAGATCTCAGCAACGCCAAGAACTTTCGCACCTTCGAGGGTGAGACGTCTTGCCATGATAAGGCCGATATCGCCTGAGCCAAGGATGAAGACCTTTTTGCCAGTCATGTATCCGTATTCGTTAAGGAAAAGCTGAGCCTGACCTGCGGTCAAAACGCCAGCAGGACGGTCGCCAGGAATGCCGATGGCCCCTGCATTTCTTTCATAGCAGCCTGCCGCCATGATAATGGCTTTGGCTTTGACCATGACGACGCCTTCCTCTTTCGAGGTATAGGTGATGACTTTGTCTTTGCTGATGTCAGTGACGAAGGAATGGAGTTTGAATTCGATTCCTTTCTCCTTCACCTGCTCAATGAAACGTGAAGCGAACTCAGGGCCGGTGAGCTCTTCTTTGAACTCGGTGAGACCGAATCCGTTATGGATGCACTGATTGAGGATGCCTCCGAGGAATTCGCCTTTCTCGAGGATGAGTATGTCTTTGATGCCTTCGTTATAGGCACCGATGGCCGCGGCCATGCCCGCAGAGCCACCGCCGATGATAACCAAATCTCTGTTTTCCATCTTACTTGGCTCCTTTCGTGGCTTTGCTGAGAACGATCTCGGAATCCGCTTTGTCATAGAGGACTTCCATTGGCTCGACGCCATAACGCTCGGCTAAGAGTCTGATGACGTTAGGCTGGCAGAAACCGCCTTGGCATTTGCCAAAACCGGCACGCGTTCTCTTCTTAAGAGCTTTGACGGTCATGCATGGAAGCGATCTATTAAGGGCGTCTTCGATTTCGCCGAGAGAAACTCGCTCGCAGTTGCAGACCATCTCGCCGTAGTCTGGGTTCTTTTTGATGAGGGCGTTTCTTTCCTCTAAAGAGAGGTTAAGAGGCTTGATATAAGGTTTGATTGTTTTCTTGAAGTTAGGGTTCTTCTCAGGCTTAAGAATCGGATAAACCAATTCTTTGGCTACATATTCGCCGATGGCTGGAGAAGAGACGAGGCCTGGGGATTCGATGCCAGCGACATTGATGAAATGCGGATGGTTCTTCGAAGGCTCGATGATGAAATCATGGTTGCTTGGGGTTGAGCGGTTGCCAGCATAGACCCTGATCTGCTCGCCAAACGGGATGCCTGGGACCATCGCGGTCGCCTGGGCTTTGACGTTGGCAAGGGTCATCGAATCGGTTGAGACGTCAGCGATGTCGTCTACTGGCTCGCTAGATGGGCCGACGATGTAGTTTCCGCTTGTGGTTCTAGAGACAAGGATGCCTTTTCCTTTCTCGCTTGGGAGAGGGAAAACGACAGCGTTCACGAACTTTTTCCCTGGCAAATCCTTATCGAAATGGTTGAGGACGTAATACTGTCCTTTGCGTGGGGTGATATGCCAGGTGATGTCATCCATCATCTTCGCGAACTTGTCACTTGATAAGCCCGCGGCATTGATGACGACCTTGGCTTCGTATTCGGCTTTGTTGGTCTTGACGATGAAACGATCGCCTTTGTCCTCGACGTTAAGGACCGCTTCCATGAGATGGAGCTCAACACCGTTGTCCATGGCGTTTTCCATCGCATGGCTCGTAAGAGTGAATGGATTCACGATACCGCCGGTTGGGCAGAAAAGAGCGCCTTTGACGTCTTTGGTGATGTTCGGTTCTCTTGCAAGAACTTCCTCTGGGGAAAGGATATGGGCCTCGACCCCATTCTGTTTGGCGCGTTCCGAAAGCTCTTTGAGCATCGGAAGCTGTTCCTCATATAAGGCTAAGGTCAAGGTTCCGTTCATCTCGAACTCGACGTCGAGGTCTTTGCAAACCTCAGGCATCATCTTGTTTCCGAGAACGTTGAATTTGGCTTTGTTGGTGCCTGGCACAGGGTCATAGCCGCTGTGTGCTATGGCGCTATTGGCCATCGATGTCACATCGCCGACATCGGTTTCTTTTTCAATTACTAAAGTGTGGAGCTTATAGGCGGAAAGGCTTCTAGCGATGAATGAACCGACCGCTCCGGCTCCGATAATAATTACGTCGTGCATGTGGATTAGTATATTACGCTTTCTGCTTAAATCTTAGCAGTAAATCCGAGGAAATAATACCGAATATCCTCGAAATGCTAACGCTCAAGTTTTACTTGTGTTAACATTACCCCGTTCAGAATTTAGTAAGGAAAAAGAAAAATCATGAAACAAGTATTCGAACTTGAATTTGAAGGTCGTCACCTTCAAGTTGAAACCGGCGAGATCGCAAAACAAGCCGATGGTGCGGTCTTTGTCCGTTTCGGCGAGACAGTTGTCTTATCAACTGCATGCTGCGCCGATGAACCAAAGGGAGGCGACTTCTTCCCTCTCACCGTCGACTATCAGGAAAAGCAGTACGCGGCCGGCAAGATCCCTCAGGGATTCCTTCGCCGCGAAGGTCAGCCAGACAGCCACCAGACCTTAAGTGCCCGTCTCATCGACAGACCAATCCGTCCGCTTTTTGCTGAGGGTTTCAGAAACGAAGTCCAAATCATCAACACCGTTATGTCCGCTGAGCCAGATTGCAGTCCAGAGATGACCGCCATGCTTGGCGCTTCCCTCGCCCTTTGCATCAGCGACATCCCATTCGATGGCCCAATCGCTGGCGTCATCGTCGGCAGAGTCGATGGCAAGCTCGTCATCGATCCAACCGCTGAGCAGAAAGAGAAATCCGACATCAACCTCACCGTCGCCGGAAGCGAATCCGCGATCATGATGATCGAGGCCGGTGCCGACCAGGTCCCAGAGGAAGAGATGCTCGACGCCATCGAATTCGGCTTCGAGGCCATCAAGAAACTCTGCGCCTTCGAGAAAGAAATCATCGCTGCCGTTGGCAAGCCAAAGAGAGAGATCCAGCTCTTCACCGCCGACGAGTCAGTCAAAGCCCATATTCAGGAAGAGATCGGCGAGAAGCTCGTCAAGGCCATCTCCATCTTCGACAAGCTCGAAAGACAGGATGCCGTCGCTGCCCTCAAGAAGCAGATCCTCGATGAATATGACGCCATCGAACCAGAGGCCAAAGACCATAACGCCAAGATGATGATGGTCGCCGACATCCTCGAAGAGATGGAAGCCGCCGAAGTCAGACGTCTTATCATTGAAGACAAGGTCCGTCCAGATGGACGTAAAGTCGACGAGATCCGTCCTCTTGACGCCCAGATCGACCTTCTCCCAAGAGCCCATGGTTCCGCCATGTTCACCCGTGGTCAGACCCAGGTCATCTCCACCACGACCCTTGGTCCTCTCTCCGATGCCCAGATAATCGACACCATCAATGCCGAAGGCACCAAGAGATTCATGCATCACTACAATTTCCCACCATTCTCTGTCGGTGAGATCGGAAGAACCGGACGTCCAGGCCGTCGTGAGATCGGTCATGGCGCCTTAGGCGAAAGAGCCTTATCCTACGTCATCCCAAGCGAAGACGAATTCCCATACACCATCCGCTGCGTCGCTGAGGTCGTTGAATCCAACGGTTCCTCTTCCCAAGCCTCCATCTGCGCCTCCTGCCTCTCCCTTATGGCCGCTGGCGTTCCGATCAAAGGCATGGTAAGCGGCATCGCCATGGGCTTAATCACCAATGACCCAAGCCGTTCCCCAGACAAAGAGACCAACCATTACACCATCCTCACCGATATCCAGGGTCTTGAAGACCACTTCGGCGATATGGACTTCAAGTGCGCCGGCACCGAGAAAGGCATCACCGCCCTTCAGATGGATATCAAGATCCACGGCGTCACCCGTGAGGTCTTGAGCGAAGCTCTTGCCCAGGCCAACAAAGCCCGCGCCCAGATCCGTGAGGTCATGAAAGGCGCTCTCGCTGAGCCACGCACCGAAGTCAGCAAGTACGCTCCAAAGATGACCACCTTCAACATCGACCCAGATAAGATCCGTGACGTCATCGGCACCGGCGGAAAAGTCATCAACGACATCATCGCCAAGTGCGACAACGTCAAGATCGACGTCGAGGATTCTGGAAGAATCACCATCTACCACACCAGCCGTGAATCCATCAACAAAGCCAAAGAGATGATCGACAACATCGTCCGTGAGGCCAAAGTTGGTGAAATCTACGAAGGCGAAGTCACCCGTGTCGAAGAATATGGCGCATTCGTCAACCTCTTCGGAACCACCGATGGCTTATGCCACGTCTCTCGTCTCGACTGGAACTACGTCGAAGACGCCACCAAGTTCGTCAAGCTCGGCGATAAGCTCAAAGTCGTCGTCATCGGCTTAGAGGAAGGCAAGATCAAGCTCTCCCACCGTGAGTTCCTTGAGAAGCCAGAAGGCTATGTCGAGCGCCCAGAGCGCAAGCCAGGAAACGACCGTCCAAGAGGCGGCAAGGATTTCCGCGGCGGACATGGCAAAGGCGGAAACCGCCACTAATTGAAAATTAGCCTTGAGTGAGAGCTCAGGGCTTTTTTTGTTGCAAACCTTCACTATTTCTTTATAATTACCCGTGCGACATCTCTTTGATGAAGCCCTCAAATGCGTTTCCGAGGACTCGTCATTGGGAATGTTAAGTTAATTGAAAGGAGAAACGCACATGCTCAACAAAGAAGAGAAGAAGAATCTCGTCAAGAAGTATGGCAAATCCGAGAAGGACACTGGAAGTGTCGAAGTCCAGGTCGCTATCCTCACCAAGAGAATCAGCGATTTGACCGCTCACCTCAAGGCCAACCACGGCGACGCCACCGCCAAGAGATCCCTTATGGAGCTCGTCGGCAAAAGACGTACCCTTCTTGCCTACCTCAACAAGACTGATCATGACGCTTACGAGAAGTTAATCGCTTCCCTTGGCCTCAGAAAGTAAGAGGAAAAAAGAAAAACACGAAACTCGGCAAATCGCCGAGTTTTTTGTTATGAAAACGCTTTATTTTGTATTGTTCAAAAATAATCCTTGAAAAAGTTAGGTTCCTACTTACAATAGGCTCACATATGGGTTATACCCATTAATTCAGGAGGAATTATTGATGAAAAAACTTGCATCAGCAGCTCTCTTATCCTTAGCTTTGCTCCTCTCGGCCTGTGGCAAACCTGGAGAATCCATCCCAGCCGACACTTCTGCGGAGGCAACCGATAGCACCGCCATCTCATCTGACAGTGGCACCGAGGAATCAAGCGTCGAGGAAGAGACTTTGGCTCAGAAAGTCAAAAAACTTTTCACGACTTTAGCCACCACGAATAACGGCACCTATGTCTCTGCCGGCTATTTCACCGAATATCACTACGAAGGCGGCATGCTCCACTTGCTCGACTCTTCCGTCAGAACCAGCTATTGGGGCTATGGCGAAGCCAAGATCGATAACTACGGCATCGCTCAGTTCGTCTATACCAACGACACCATGGGCGTTGACACTTCCTTGTGCAACATCATCTCGCCAAACACCAACATCAGCTACAGGGATTACAACCACATCCTCGCTGACTTAGGCGAATCCGGAAAGAACATCGAATTCACCGAGGCTTCCCGTAGCCACACCTTCAGCACCACCGATGCTGAATTCATCCAGTCCTTATGTGATCTTGACGGACTTGGAATCGACGGCATTGCTGACGAATTCGCCACCATCAGGGCTTACTTCAACCTTACCGATGACGGAAAAGGTTTCGAGAAGATCGGTTACACCCTCAAAGGCAGTCAGAGCGGAAAATACAAAGATGTTGATTATTCCAACTGCACTTTGACCGATATCGGAACAACCACCATCAACGCAAAAGTCGATGCCTATCTCAAGACCAACCCAACCTTCACAAAAGCAACCGCTTGGGATGCTGAGACATTAGCCTACATCGAGTCCGTGGCTCCAGGCTTCACCCTTCCTTTCCCAGCTCAGACCAGCTATGCCTACAACATGCCAGCCGATGCTGATGAAGGCCTAATCTACTCCGATCTTGGCTGCGGCAACCAAAATACTTCCTATGGCACCGTCATCACCGGACTTGGATTCACCTTAGACGCCCAGAACAGCCAGACTGCCAATGGCCTTTACATCTACACCAAGGAAATTGCTCCTGCTAGTGGCGTCCACGGTGCCAAAACCGCTATCATCGCTACCGTGTATCAGACTGCTACCGGCGAAGCCGCTACCATTTATCCAAACGGCATTTGGAACGTCTACTTCATGGTTCAGCAGAATAACTCAGCCACGAATGTCACTCTTGCCGACGTCAATGCTGAATTCGCCACTCATAAGCTTCGCAATAACCCAGCTGCCTCAATCCTTCCAACGTTGACCTTAACCTCTGGCTACACCCAGATCGACTACCTCGACGTTTCTGAGGATTTCAGCGAGTCCATGACTTACTTCATCTACCAGAAGTACCAGAGAGTCATTTATCTCTCATACTGCTATTCCGCTGAGGTCCACGTCCACTATGCGAGCGAGGCTGACGCCGATGCCGCTATCGCAAGCCTTTCCTCCCAGATCCTTGCTGCTGGATACACCAACTCCACCAATACACAGGGTCAGGTAATCGAAGGTTACTTCGAATCAAGCGCTGACCAGAGTACCACCTCTCCAGCTTACCTTGAGTTCAGCGTCATGAAAGTCATGACTAAGGACGACGTCCCAGCCTATGACGGCATGATCGCCTTCAGCATCAGCCACTACGCTTTATAAACAGAAGCAAAATAAACTAAGCCGGGCCACCCCGGCTTTTTTCTTTGCCAAAACCTAACCTTCTCAAGGAAATACCAAGGTTATCCAGGAAAAAGAGGGACTTTGAATGGACTTTTTGTCTAAAGATTCGCGATTTTCTTAGGTAATATGGTGAATCTTAAAACTTTGTAAAGGATTATTTTTGGCAGTTTGATTTCCAATGCTTCGATAACGAGCCACAAATAAACAATTTCGTACCGTTTTTGCGCATACACACGAAAATAATCATTGAATTATAAAAGGTCCTCTATACAATTCCATATGATTCCTTGCTTATGCAAAGAAGGGAGCAACCATGAAGAAAAAGAACTTATTACTTGCGCTCTTGTCGAGCTCACTCATCCTCGCTTCCTGCGGCGATGACAAAACCGACGACAAAGGCTCAACCGAAACCGGAACCTCTCAGGCTGGCGATTCGAATGTAACGTCAGGCGACCCAACCGGAACTTCCGAACCAGAGATCTCTGTTGATACAAGAACCAACCAGGAGAAGGTCAACGACCTTTTCGCTTTGATGGCCCAGGGCAAAACCTCCACTTTTGAATATGAAGGCTACAAAACCGAATACTACGGTGACGACAAAGGCACTTGGACCACCGTTCCTGCCAACGATGAGGGTTATACCGATTATGGCGTGGCCGTTATTCCTAACTATGGCATCTACCAAGTAGAGTATGACGAGGATTCCGATGAGATGTATCTCAGCTCTATCCTCACCCCAAATACCGCTTTGAAAATCGGCGATATCAGCTACACCACCAAGGATTTGGGTGCAGCCGCTGCCAACGTCACTTGGGCCGAATCTTCGAGAACCCACACCTTCAGCACCACCGATACCACTTTCTGCGGCGTCATGATGTGTATGCTTGGACTCGATGACTATGTCGATTCCTATGGCGGCATGAAAGCCAGCTTCGTCGTCAACGAAGCAGGCACCGCCATCACCAATCTCTCCCTTGCCTTGACTAGCCCAACCGTCAGCACGCTTAAGGCCGTCACCATCGAGGGAATGAAGATCAGCAAAGTCAACGAGACCATGAATCTTGATTTCGAGGTCTTGATTGCCAACTCTCAGATCACCGCTAGAACCGCTTGGTCCCAGTACGAACTTGCTTACTTCACCACTTATATCCACGCTTCCTTCACGCTTCCATTCCCAACCGGCGCCTCCTATGCCATCAACGAGACAGTCACCCAATCTGGTGCCTTCGTCTTCATGGATTACGGATGCGGAAACCTTGTTAATTCCTATAAGACTCAGCTTGAAACCGCTGGATTCACCGTCAATGACGATTTAACCAATAACACCACTGGCGTCTTCGGATATGAGAAGACATTAGTGGCCGCTTCCGGAACCACCGGTCCTATCAAGGAATACGTCATGTTCACCTGGAACAACGATGCCACTCAAGCCAAGATGTATCCAAACGGCGCCTTTGTCATTCAGGCTTACGTCGCTGAAGAAGAGATAACGATGACCCTCGATGAGATTGCCACTATCATGGGACCTTACGCCCTCACCGATGGCTCGGTCTACTGGCCAGATCTCTCCATGGATGAATGCACCGGCGTCAAGATGACTGACTTAACCGACGCAGCTTCTCAGTACTATCAGAAGACCTTCTTCTTATACGCTACCTTCAAGTTCTACTTCCCAACCGCGGCCGAGGCCAATTCAGCTGTTACCTATATCACCACTCAGCTTGGAAAGATTGGTTACTACTGGGATTCCTACTATGAACTTTGGTGCCTCGAATATGTCGACTATACCACCTACGCTACGGAATACGTCGACGTCACAATCGAAGTCGCATATGACGAAAACAACACTTATCTTGGTTATGTCTATATGACCATGATTGCGTACGAGAATTAATCCTTATTAATTAACGAAGCCGATCAGAAATGGTCGGCTTTTTTTGTTAGGTCTTCTCCCTTCCCTGAAAACCAAGATTATGCCTAAAGCAAAGGAAGGGAGAAAACCGGAGACAATATGCCCATGCCAAAGGGCTAATTGAGAGGAAAGACTTTACCCCTCAATTCTCATATATAGAGGTAAAAGAGATTTTTCACAAAAAAGAGGAAATAGTTTTTCTTAACCTAAAAGGAAGCGCTTTCAAGGTAGTATATATTTTTTGGGGTTGTACAATGATTTAGTCAAAAGGAAAAAGCCTATGGAAAAACTTATTCTCACCGAAGTGGAAGTCGAAGCCATCTGCGAAAAACTTGCCCATGAGATGGACAAACAGATGGACAAGGATGAGAGCAATCTCCCTATTTTGCTTGGCATTATGAACGGCGCCCTTCCATTCATGTATCAGCTCGTCAAGAGCATCAAACACCCAAACCAGATCGACACCATGCAGGTTTCCTCATATAACGGAACCGCCTCAACCGGCGAGCTCATCATCAAGAAGAAACCAGAGCGTAACCTCGAAGGCAAAGATGTCTACATCATAGAGGACATCATCGATACCGGTCTCACCATGCATTTACTCCGTAAGTACATCATGGATACCTATCACCCACGCCACCTCTATGTCGTCATCATGATCAAGAGACAGGTTGAGAAACCTCATTTCCAGGAAGTCGCCGACTTCACCGGCATCGTTCTCGAGGAACAGCGCTACATCGTCGGATACGGTTTCGACTACCACGGAATCGGCCGCTGCTTGCCATATGTCTTCGTTCCATCTGAGGACGACTTCGACAAGTGGGATGCCATCCTTGAGAAAGACAACCCTGACTATAAGAGCGGACGCAAAAAATAACTAAACAAAAATCAAAAAATCCCCCGCAAATCGTAGGGGATTTATTTTTATCCCTGGCAAATTCCGCGTATTTTGGACAAAAGATACAAAAAAGGCCCCTTATATAAGAGGCCTGATTTTTGGTTTTGTTATCCGTGGATATGGACGCTGAACTCGAAGGCACGGAGAAGCTGGATGAGGGTGAGGTCAGCAAGATGCTTGGTGACGTTGAGATTCACGCTGAACTCATATTTCTTTTCAGCTCCATGCTGGTCTTCAAGATCGAAGACGAAGCGGAGATGGTGTTTATTGAAGAAGTCGATTTCGGTTTTGAGGTAGACAGTTGTCTTGGCGGTGTTGAGTTCTTCTAAGTTACCGAAGATCTCAAGTTTCTTTTTGTTGAGGTTGATGGCATCTTTCCAAGAGAAGTAGCCACGGAACTTTAGCCACTCATCAAGGCTCATAGCCCAGAAGAGGTCGTGTCCGATTGGCTGATCAAGGACATCGATGATGTTGTGTTTCTCGTACTTGTTTTTGACGATGAGATGTACAAGGTCATCCATCCACTCCTTAACCTGCTCTTGATCGTAGCTTAAAGCTTCTTTCGACTTCAATTCGATAGTGATATTTTCTTTCATGTTTATCTCCTTGCTTAATTTTAACTATTTTCATCACAAAAAAACTAGAGATTTGCTAATGTTTTTCTCGATTTCTTATTACTGAAAACGCTGAAAATCGCTGAAAATTTACAAAAATAAATAGTAGATTTCTATGAAAAATCACTAATTGTAAGCGGTTACATACCCCAAATCGACCATAGTGCAAAAATAATTATTTCCTTTTCCGCGAGAGCGTGTATTATGCGGACAAGGGCACAATCCCGTACAGAAAGGAGAATTACCTATGAAAGACTTTGAAAGATTCAAGAAAAAGGTACTTCGCGAACACATCATCAAGTCCGCTTTAGTGGGCTTGGGAATCGGTCTCCTTGCCGCCGCATTGGCCATCGTCATCTCATTCTTGACGAACCCAGATGCTGCTGTGGTGACCGGCATCATCGCTGGCGTTCTCTTCGCTGGCGCTGGTGGTTATTATTATTGGTTCAAGACCAAACCATCCGACAAAAAGATCGCCCTTCGTCTCGATAAGAAACTTGGTTTGCATGAAAAGTGCGCGACCATGATCGAATTCCAGGAGAAGGAAGGCGCCATTCTTGCCAAGCAGCGTGAAGACGCCACCACCACTTTGGCTGAGAAACCAACCAAAGCCCTCAAATTCAGCGTGGGCATTTGGGTCGTCCCAGCTTTGGCTGTGGCCAGCGCATTCTTTGGTGCGTCCTTCTTAACTCCAAAGAACCTCAATCACTCAGACGAATCGATTGTCGACAGTTCTGGTAACTACGTTGACAGTAAGACAAGCGAATACATCAGCATCGCTAAGAGCGAAAACGAACAGCACAGCGGCGCAGATTCCGCCTTACAGTCATACATCGATAGCATGCTCGACAACCTCAAGAGCCAACTTGAAGGCAACAGCAACGTCGATCAAAGAAGCGAAATCGTCGACAGTGCAAAAGCTGGCCTTAGCGAATTCGTCGACGACCTTAACTCCAAAGAAGAGATTGGTAAGGCCCTTAAGACCGAAGCCGATCAACACCTTAAAGATCAGGGTCAAGACCTCATCGATGGCGATATCCAAGGCCTCAAGCAGGATTTCCAGGATATGTTCGATGATCTCACCTCCATGTCTACCGAAGATATGGTTGCCTATGGTGAAGAACTTGCCGATCAGATCGACGATGCCCTTGCTAAAGCCAAGCTTGCCGGCGTCAGCGAAGACGACGATCTCTACAAGGTATATGAGGAACTCGCAAGAAGACTCAGGAACCTTGATGATTACACCCAGGATCCAAATAATTCTGGCGAGCAACAGTCTGGTGAGCAGCAATCCGGAGCGCAGAACAGCAAAGCTCAGGAAGCTGTTGAATCTGCGGTTGCACAAGCTGCTAGCAAAGCCGCTCAGGAAGTCAGCCAACAGAACGAGAACGAACAGCTCGCCTCTGCCATTCAATCTATCATGGATTCCATGGTAAACCCTCAGCCAGGAAGCGAAGCAAGCGGTTCTGGAGATTCAGCAGGACAGACCCAAGGCTCTGGCGAAGGATCCGGTTCAGCAACTGAAGGTTCTGGACAGGGCTCCGGCTCAGGTTCCGGCTCTGGCTCAGGACAAGGTTCTGGATCCGGCTCAGGATCCGGTTCCGGTGAAGGTTCCGGAGAAGGCTCTGGCGAAGGATCGGGCGAAGGTTCCGGTCAAGGCTCAGAACCAGGCTCTGGAGAAGGCTCCGGAGCAGGCCCAGGTCAGCCAGGTCAAAACCCACATACCGACATCATTTATACCGGAGATGGAACAGTTGAGTACGGCAGCGTAATCGACAGCTACGGCGGCGCATATCACGACGATATGGGCGGCGGTGAAGGCGACGATGGCGATGCAGCCGACGACTACTTCAAATATCTATACGGTTCAGATGGACAAGGCGGAGGAAAATAATCCCCCGCTTTCTCCAAGTTTAAGGAAGGTTTCTATTTCAATAGGATATAAAAACAAAAGGCTCACTGTGAGCCACAACAAAGGAGTATCAAACAACAATGGAAGAAAAAGAGCAAATGATTCAGGAATTCAGTGAATCAGTCGCAAAAATCAAAGCAGAGCTTCATAAGGACATCATCGGTCAGGAAGAAGTCATCGATGACGTCGTTATCGCTATCATCGCTGGTGGCAACGTCCTTCTCGAAGGCGTCCCAGGCACCGGTAAGACCCGTCTTGTCCGTTCTTTAGGCCAGACCCTCGACTTACCATTCAGCCGTATCCAGTTCACCCCTGACCTCATGCCAAATGACGTCACCGGTACCAACATCATCAGAAAGGATGACGATGGCAACTTAACCACCCACTTCCAAAAGGGTCCTATCTTCGCCCAGATCATCCTCGCCGACGAAATCAACCGTGCTACCCCAAAGACCCAATCCGCTCTTCTCGAGGTTATGCAGGAGCACAAGACCACCGTCGCCGGCAAAACCTACGTCATGCAGGAACCATACTTCGTTCTCGCTACCCAGAACCCAATCGAGCAGGATGGTACTTACCCACTTCCAGAAGCTCAGATGGACCGTTTCATGTTCAAGGTCGCCATGGACTTCCCAACCGTCCAGGAACTCGCTGACATCGTCAATTTGACCCAGCACTCTCAGGCCGAGAACGCCACCAAGGTCGTTGATGGCCCAGCCATCATGAAGATGCGTGCCCTTGCCCAGGATGTTCCATGCATCCAGGAAGTCATCGACTACGCCATGACCTTAGTCCACAACACCCACCCAGAATTCGAGGAGACCTCCGAGGTCACCAAGAAATACATCCGTTATGGCTGCTCCCCACGTGCTGGCCAGGCTTTAATCACCGGCGCCAAGATCCGTGCTTTAATCCATGGCAACTATAACGTTTCGTTCGACGATATCGACGCTTTGGCTTTCCCAGTCCTCCGTCACCGTATCAAGATCAACTACAACGCCATCAACGAAGGCCTTTCGATCGACAAGGTCATCGAACTCCTCATCAAGGAAAACCGTAAGAATCGTTAATTAATATGCAATCGGTTATCGACGAAAGCTTTTTCCAACAACTTGAGCTATTCTCACTAGCGGTAAAGGATAATGTCGCTGGTCTTTTTGGCGGCAATCATAAATCGAAAAAGTTTGGTTCAAGCAGTGAATTCGCCGACTACCGCGACTACCTCGAAGGAGACGACATCACCAAGATCGATTGGAACATCTACGGACGAACCGAAAAGATGTACCTCAAGTTATATCTCGATGAGAGACAGATGCAGACCCGTATCTACATCGATTGCTCCACTTCCATGTCCTACAATGGAAAAGACGAGATGGCAGTCCGGTTGGCCACTGCTTTGGCCTATCTCTCCATCAAAGAGATGGACCGTGTATCGATCTATGCCATCAGAGGCAAGATCGTTGAACCAATTTTAGAGAAGATTGTCGGAAAAGACGCCTTCACCCAGACCATAGGCCGCATCAACAAACTCAAGTTTGGCGGCGATGCCTATATCTCAGAGGCTCTTACCCGTTCGGTTGTTGGATTTGGCGATGGCAGGTCCATCATCATCAGCGACTTTTTAACAGACAACAATTTCTTCGACAGCATCGATTATCTTCGTGGAAAGAAGAGGGACGTACTTTGCTTACAGGTCCTCTCCCCGCAGGAAATCAAGCCTGAGATCCGCGGAAAGACGATCATCCGCGACTCCGAAGACTCCATGAGATTCTACAAAGACAACATCGGCCGTGAGATCCTTAACGCCTATAAGAAGGCAGTTGAGTACATCACCAGCCGCATTGACAACTTCTGTACCTCTCGTGAAGCAGACTATCAGCTGGTCACCACCGACCAGTCCGTTAAGGAGGTTCTCCTTAAGACATTAGCAGACAAGGGGGTAATCAAATAACATATGAGTTTCTTATTCCCTTTTGCCTTATTTGGCTTATTGGCGATCCCTGCCTTAATCATCATCTACATATTGCGCAATAAATATAAAGAGGAAACCGCGCCATCCACCTATATCTGGGAAATGGCCGCCAAACTCTTAAAGCGCAAAAACCCACTCTCCCGTTTCGAGCATCTCCTTGCCCTTATCGTGCAGTGCCTTGCCATCGCGGTCTTCTCCGTCGCCTTGGCTCACCCGGTCTTCACACTTGAAGGACAGGCCGATGACATCGTCTTCATCCTTGACTCATCTTCTTCCATGGGCATGGTCCATGAAGAGAAAACCCGTTTCGAGAGAGGCATCGAACTCATCAAAGAGAAAGCGGATGCCGCCGTCAATGGCTCCACATTCACTCTCATCTTAGCTGAGAAAGAACCACGTCTTGTTTGCCAGAATGTCGACGACATCTCTAGTTTCGACATCATGCTCACCGGTCTTGGCGAGCCAAGCAAATACGAGACCTCCCTTGCCGATTCCATCGCTTTGGCCCAAACGCTTTACAGCGAAGGAAAGGCTAACCTCTGCTATCTTGCGACCGATCAGGATTGCGCTGAGAACGTTCTCACCAACGTTGAGTGGCTTGACTGCTCCGATAATGAGGAGAACTACTCCATCACCGATCTCAAGTACAAGGTCGACAAGAAAACGGGCATCATCACCTTCGACGCCGTCCTCAGTTCCTATGCAAGTGACAAGGAAATTGAAGTCATGTTCTACATGAACGGCATCGAAATGGTCAAAAAGACCTATGCTTGCGAGAAAGGCCTTCATTACGCCATCTCCGCGACTGCTCCTACCGGCGGCAAACCAGTTGAGAGCGTCAAAGCCGTCATCACCAACCTTACCGATGGCTTGATGGACGACAACAGCTTCACCGTGTTCGCCAACACCCAGCAGGTTGACACGAAAGCCTTGATCGTCAGCTCGGCCCCAACTTACTTAGAGGCCATCTTCAACGCCATGAAGATTGACTATGTCACCATGACCCCAAGCAGCTACAGGCTTGTGTCAGGCTATGACCTCTATGTCTATGACAACTTCACGCCGAACCAGCTTCCACAGATTGGTTCCTCAATGTTCTTCGGACTTAAGAAGTCCGTCGAAGGCGCCGGCTTCCTCGTCTCCACCGATGAGATCACTCCAGATGAGGCCACTACCCTTGCCTGGGCCAACAACGAGGATTCAAACCTCTACAACACCCTTACCCGTGGTATCGGAAAGAACCGTGACATCGTCCTCAAGCAGTACATGCAGTACTCCCTTGTCAACGATTTCACCACCATCCTAACCTCGAATAAGAAACCATCTGTCTTCGTCGGAAGATCCGACTATGGCACCCGTGAGGTCGTCTTCAACTTCGATCTCCATAACTCCAACCTTCCGCTTCTTTACGACTTCGTTCCGCTCATGCGCAACCTCGTCGACTATTGCAAGCCGAAATTCCTCACCACCTTCGATTACACCGTAGGTGACAAAGCCGTCTTCAGCATTGCTGACGAAATCATGCAGGTCACTGTTCATAGACCTGATATGAAAGAGGGCGATGTCGAGCCTATCTATTTCGAGGAAGGTCAGGAACAATACCTCTACGAAACCCGCACCGTCGGTGAGCATATCATCACCATCAAATACAAGGATGGTGAGACGAAGGATGTCAGATTCTTCGTGCATATGAGCAAACCTGAGATGGACCCGCAACCAGCCGCTCAGGCCAACTTTGCGCTCGCGATCACCGATAATACCACTAAAGGCGATGGCTTATTGGACAACATCTTGCCTATCATCATCGCCGCCGCAGCCTTCTTCGCTGCAGATTGGATCTTGTACACTCATGAACAATATTGAAGTCAGAAGTCCATATTTAGCGTTTATCGCTATTCCTTTGGTTGCAATCGTCATCCTTTTCTTCTTCCACATCCCAAAGCAGAAGAGATTATGGACGAAACACATCATCTCGCTCGTTCTCCACTTCTTCATCGCAGCGACCCTCACCCTCACCTTCATCAACATCGAATATCTCCATACCACCATGGAAACGGAGCTTATCGTCCTTGCTGACTGCAGTGATTCTGAGATCGACTCGAAAGATAAACTCGATGACATCATCAGCGACATCTATGGCAAGCTTAACAGCACCACCAAAGCCGCTACCGTTGCCTTCGCCGAGTCACCAAAGACCGTTGTTGATTTCGGCGGACGTTACGACGGGGCCATCAAGAAGGTCTTTGAAGATGAGAGTTTCAAGAAGAACTCCACCAACTTCGAGAAAGCCCTCAAGTACGCGAATTCCTTATATACCGAAGGCAAAGTCCACAGACTCGTCATCGTTTCCGATGGCATTGAGACCGATGGCACTGCCAATCTCGCTTTAGAGGATCTCCGCCACAACGAAACCAAAATCGAGTGCATCTACACGAAAAACCCGAAAGAAGCCGCTAACGAGATCGCTATCACTAGCCTCAAGTTCGTTGATACCGTCTTCCTTAACAGAACCCAGACCGTCGAAGCCTCAATCCGTTCCTTCAAAGAGCAGAATGACGCCATCGTCTATCTCTGGAAAGGTGATGCCGTCATCGATCAGCAGGACTTCCCAATCAACCGTGGTCTCAACACTGTTGAGTTCATCCTTCCTACTAACGAAGTCGGAACCTTCGATTACAAGATCACCGTTGAAGCCAAAGACGGCAAAACTCTCGACGATGTCTATGCCGAGAACAACACCCGTAGCTTCACCCAGGAAGTCACCGATCAGTTCAAGGTCCTTATCCTTAAAGGGGATCAAAACACGAATGTGCGTAACATCTTCATCAACGACCTTAACTGCTTCACCCAGAACACCGACGTCACCGAGTATTGGTACAAGGACAACTCCTTGCAGCTCGATCTTGATACGCTTCTTAAATACGACGAATACATCCTCTACGATGTTTCCGTCAAAAACATCCCTCACTACGACACCTTCGTCGCCAACCTCTTCACCTGCGTCGCTTCTTATGGCAAAACCCTTCAGAACTTCGGAGAGCTTAACTTAAGCAATGAGGATACCGACGCGCTTAGCCTCTTCTCCGACATGCTCCCTGTCCAAATCGAGGGATCAAGCGAGAAAGCCGTCGTCCTTAACATCGACGTCTCTGGCTCTATGTACGGCCAAAGCATGGATCAAGCCAAAGCCGGCGCCAAAGCCTGCGTCGACATCCTTGGTGATAGAGACCTCCTCGGCGTCGTCTCCTTCTCCGATGATGCCAAAGTCGTCGCTCCACTCTCCTCTGCAAAGAGGAACTCCGATTCCATCAAAGCTGCTATCGACAGAATGGATGTCGAAGGCGGCACTGAGATGAACACCGGTCTTAAGAAGAGCTTCGACATGCTCTCCAACAGCGGATTCGAGTACAAATACGTCATCACCCTTTCCGATGGTGAGCCATTCGAGACCGAGAGAGAACTCGTCGAACAGGTCGAGAAGATGGCAGCTTCAGGCATCGCCTGCTCCTTCATCAACATTCTCAATCCAAGCGGCGAGCAGCTCCTCCAGACCCTCGCAAACGCTGGTTATGGCGCATACTTCTACTGCGACAACACCAATCAGCTTGTCGACACCATGATCGAAGCCGTCGGCGCCCGTTCCCTTAGCGGAATGATCGACAACAAAGACCTTCCTGTCGGCGTTTCCGAAAAAGAAGACCCAATGATGGCTAACGTCAATCCAGATGCCTTAGGTTCCGTCAACGGCTCCTACATCTGCTACAGAAAACCAGACGCCACCACCGTCCTTACCATTCCTTATCAGAAAGAGGCCGAAAACGGTTCTGGAAGCGCGAACATTACCCTTCCGCTCTTCGCTTACTGGAAGTTTGGCAAAGGCGTTGTTTCCTCATTCACCTCTAACTTAGGCACCTGGACCTATACCTTCAGAAGAAGCGCCGAAGGAAAGCAGTTCTTCCAGAACGTCTGGAACAACCTTCTCCCTGAAACCGCTTCTCACGATCAGATTCAGTTCTCCTATGAAACCAGAGGCGTCACTTCCGACATCCACATCTATGCGGCTGATACGGACACGAACGCCGACGTCAAGGTAACGTTGATCGGTCCAAAGGGCGAGACCGCCGAGTCACAGCTTTTCTTCGATGGAAAGCAGTACAGCGGCAACATCCCGACCGCGAATATCGGTACCTATTCCCTCCACATCAACTACAAGCATCACATCACCATGACCAATGGCGAAACGATGATGGTCCCTCTCGGAGAAGGCGATTACCATCTCTTCTTCGACTATTCGAGCGAATATAACGTCTTCGATGCCTCTGAAGGCGAGCTTCTCTATCAGTTGGCCAGCACCCGTGACCAGGTCTCGATCAACGAGCCTAACTACGCGGCTATGTCCGAAGAGCTCACCAACCAGAGCTACCGCTCAACGAGCCTTTGGTTCCTCATCGCCACTCTCGTCCTCTTCCTCGCCGATGTCTTCGTCAGAAAAGGCGAAGCCAAAAAGAAGAAGAAGCCAGAGTACACGGTTGGCACCAATCTCGGTTAATTCCTCAAATAACAATTAAGGTCGCTTCTGGCGGCCTTTTTTGTTTGTCTCATATAAAATCATGGATTTGCCGATGATTTTTAAATTTGAGGGGTTTTTGCGAGGGATTTCTAGATATTAAAAAAGCCCACATTTCTGTGAGCTTTGTTTTTGGTTGATTTGCCTTAATTCCTTGGCGCTGTGCAGGTGACGTCGAGGAAGGCAACGACATCGTCGGCGCTAAGCGAGGAGAAGCTTCCATCGGCGGCATCACCATAGAGCTTAGCCTGGATGGTGTATCCGTCAGAGAAGGTCTTGGTGAAGGTATAGGTCGAGGATTTATAGTGACCAGAACCAGTCACATTGCCATTTGTCTCAGCCCAGTTCTTGCTCGTTGAGAGGGCTTTTCTCGCAACGGCCACGATTCGTTTCTCATAAGAGATCCAGTCGCCGCCTTTGATAATAGCTTTCTTGTTGGACTTCTTCTCGGCAGTATCGTTATAGGCGGCCAGATAGACATACGGCAGCATGTGTGGGACCTGAACGCCGATCTCGCTAAGAACCGAAAGGGTGTTATCGGACCAGTTAGTGCCTTTGACAGGTTCGTTATAGACTTCGGTGAAGTAAACTTCAATGGCCGGGTAAAAGCTGCCATCGCGGCCGTTTGGTTTGCCATACATAGTGAGGCTGATGCCCTGTTCATCCTGAGAAGCGTCAAGTCTCATCTGGGATGGCGTAGCGGCGTTGTTATAGGAAACGGTCCAGCCAGCAAGCTCGAATTGAGTCTTGGCTCTATAAACAAGATGCTGGTCATACGCACAGTCGCTCGTGATGAGCATGTGGGCATTGGTGTCGGCAGTTTTATCAACATGTATAATCTTGATCTCGCCGGTAAGATCGAAGAATGGGAGACCGTTGCCTCCTAAGCTTCTTCTGATCTCGGAGTCGATTGCTGGGTCCCAACCCTCAGTGTAATCGACGGAACTCTTCTCAGAAGTGGTTTCTGAAGCGATTAAACCAGAGTTATCGGAGGTATAGCTCTCTTCCATAGAAGTATTAGAAATGTTCCCGGAATTCTCATTTGAGGCAGAATCAGCCGGATTGTCGGTGCAACCAGTCAAAAGAAGGCTGGTGGCCAGTAATAATAATGCTTTCTTAGTTACGCGTGTGTACATAAATGCTAAAACCTCCTAATCTCCGTAGAGATTATTCCTATATTACGCAAAAACGCGAAAATGGAAATGATTATTTTATGTTTTGAAAATAATTAGCAAAAAATGCAATTAATTGTTGAAATAGTGAAGTTCGTTTCTATAATGCCCTCAAAAGACCACGAAAGGAGGGTCACAAAAATGAAAAAATCTACAGGCAGCATCTTGCTTCTCAGTGCTTTTGCGGCAATGGTATTAGCGGGATGCAACAACGGCGGAGATTCCTCATCCACCCCTGCGACTGGCTCATCTGACACAGCAGTCCAGACCAGTGCGGATGAAACTTCTGCCCCTGAAGGTACTAGTGAGGCCGGCACTTCCGCTGCGGGAACTTCCGCTGCTGGAACATCTGCTGCTGGAACTAGTACTGCATCATCTTCTGCTGCAGCTTCATCTGCGGCGTCTTCAAGCAGCACACCTGCTGTTGAGACCGATTGGAGCCAGAAGAGCTTTATCGGCGAGTATAAAGGCGGCATGAACAACCTTATCATCAATACTGATAAGACCACCAGTTGGGGAACTTCCACTGATAAATTCGCTGCTACTTATACTGACTTAGGCGGAGGAATCTATAAGATCCAGTCTGCCTCCACAGTCGACGACGAGGACTATGTCGAGGTCATCACCGACGGCACCATGGCTTATGTCTTACACGACAAAACCTCTAATGACTATTACGTCATGGACAAAGCTGCTTTAGGCAGCGCGGTCATCGCGTTCTGCGAAACCGCTGACGAAGAGAATTTCTTCGGCGGCATCGAAGTTTCTGCTGGACATTGGAAATACTTCGCTTGCATTGGTGGAACCTATGAGTTCAACGTCACCATCACTATGCAGGCTGGTACGAACATCAATGCCGGTGGAGCTATTTTTGATTATGGCACCGGCGCGAACAAGACTTCTTGGAAAGTCACTTCTGGCGCTGTTGCTGCAACTGCCTTTGCAACAATCACTCAGACCAACTTCACCAAGACCGACTATGTTGCCGCTCCTGGCACCGATGGTCATGGCACCCTTACGATCGGCACCGATAACGATGGCTTAGTCTTTGCCACCCTTAACGGCACCGCTCTTCCTGGCGCGGCCTTATCCGCAGATGGCAAGACTCTCTCCGTTCCAAACGGAAGCGCCCCAACCACAGTCGATACCACCGACCCAGCCGGTCCTATGATCGTCACTCCAACCACAACTTATACCCTTAGCACTATCGCTCAGACCTATGTAGAAGGCGAAGGAACCGCCAAGATTCCTCTCTTCACAATCATCGAAGGCGATAGCGGCACTTATAACGCCGACACCGACGCCTCTGGTAGCGTTTGGGTCACTTGGGTCGCTCCAGACAGCGGCACCGTCGTCGTCACCGAGACCGCAGGCGCCGTCAGCGATTCCTACCTCATGATCTTCGAGGCCGACGCGACGAACTGGACCAGCACCGCCGCTTCCCTTGACTACGACGATCATGGAACCACCACTGGTTGTACCGTCGAAACGGTCGTCGAAGCTGGCAAAGCCTACGTCATCAAGCTTGGCGCTTGGGCCGATTACAGCAAGAATTACAACGCAACCAGCTCCTCTAACGCTGATTTAGAGGAAGAATTTGAATGGACATTCACCCCATTCACCCATGACATCTACACCGGTGAAGCTGGTGATCTCGATCTCATGATGGATGGATCAGACCTCATGTCAGTCAGCCTTAATGGAGTCAAGATCGAAGATTACGAGACATTCGGCAGCAACATCACTTTAGTGAGCAGCGTCACCGATATAAGCAACCCAGCCGACATCGTCATCACAACGACCACCAAGACAATCAGCCTTGACACGACTGCCAAGACCTACACGATTGCCACTTCATCAGCCGATTCTCACCCATTCAGTTCCATCACCGCAGCCGATACCTCCTTCAGCGGCGTCACTGCCAGCGATGGCAACCTCTGGGTTACCTTCACTCCTAGCGTCAGCGGCATGATCACCGTCGAAGAAACCACGATGGGCGTCTCCGACTCCTACCTTCAGGTATTCGAATACGATCCAGCCACTGGCTTAGCCGGACTTACCGCCAATGGCGCAAAGAGACTTGGCTATGCCGATTACGCACCAGTCAAAGTTACCGCCACCGTCAGAGCGGGTGCCACTTACGTCATCAAACTTGGCGCTTATGCCGAGAGAAACTCCTTACCTGGAGACTCTGCGGCCGCAGCCGCCAGCATCGGCGCTACCGAAGCCTTTAGCTTCACCTTCGTCGATTACCTCATGGAGACCTACACCGGCGCCAATGGCGACCTTGTCATCGCTTCCAAAGATGGCGAATATAAGAGCGCCTCAATCGGCGGAACCCCAATTACCGGTAAAGTAAGCCTTGATGTGGCTAACAACTCCTTCACCGTTATCGGAACTCAGACCCTCGATACGACCACCGATCCTGATGATCCAGTGCTCAACAGCACCGATGAGGTCTACACTCTTGACACCGCCAACAACACTTACACCAAGGCGACTGTCAGCAATTCACGTCACGTCGTCACCACTTTGGATGATGACTCCACCGGACTTTCCGGATACCTTGGAGAAGATGGCAACCTCTGGGCTTCCTTCACTCCAACCACTGATGGTCTCATGTCCATCGAGGAAACCGTCCAGGCCACCAACGGCAGCACCGGTCACGATACCCTCCTCGCCGTCTATGAGAAGACCGCGACCAGCACTTGGGCCGACTACGTCTACTACAGCAGCACTGGCGGAACCAACGGTCTCAAAGCCCTCAACGCTGTCACGCCATATAGCAGTGGCGCTGACAACGGCAGCAACCCAGTCTATGTCAACTACTTACCAGTCCAAGGCGGACACACCTACATCATCAAGATCGGTGCCTACGCAGGTAACGGCGTTGCCATCGGCGGTGCCGTCTCCTCTTACAGCTCTGGCTATGTCGGAGCTCCTGAGGCCTTCAGCTTCAGCTTTGGTCAGCTCATCACCAACACCTACACCAATGACACTGGTGCTGACTTAACCCTCCAGACCGTCAAAGGCAAGGTCTACAGCGCACACTTAGGAACTTCCGTCATCAACAACGGCAGCCTCGACGAAGATGGAAAGACCTTCACCGTCAACGCCACCACGCCGACGATGAACAACAGCAACCCTCTCGACCCAATCGCTGTCTACACCAACACTGTCTACTACCTCGACAATACGGAAATGACCTATGAAACCGATACTGCCATCGAGGAAGTCCACTTCTTCCAGACATTGAACCCAACCGACACCTCCTTCACCGGAACCGTCGGCGCTGATGGAAACCTCTGGGGCGTCTTCACTGCTCCAGAAGATGGTGCCATCTCTTGTGCTGAGACAGTTACCGCTGCCTCCGGTGGCGATGGTTACATTGCCGTCTACGATAGCACTGCTGCTTCCTTCTCCAGCCCAGGCACCAACGCCGTTGCTTATAACGACAATGGCATGGGAGCTGGCGTTCTCACCGCTGTTCCTGTCACGGCTGGACACACCTACATCATCAAAGGTGGCGCCTATGCCGATAAAGACAGACTTCCTGGCGGCACCGGATCAACCAATGCCGGCAACACCGAGACTATCTCCTTCAGCTACACTGGCTACACCTACGAAACCTACACCGGTGACGAAGGCGACCTCGTCCAGAAGTACTTCGGTGAGACCTACATGAGCGCGACATTGAACGGTGCTAACTTCACCGCTTCTCCAAACGCTGATCAGAGTGTCTACACCCTCAGCTCAACCGCCTTCGATTCAACTGAGATGAAGATCGCCACCACCACCAAGACCTATACTCTTGGCGAAGGTGCCTACGAGACCAACACCGAATCCAATGAGATCAACCTCCTTGCCGATTCTTGGACTGGCGCCAACACCGGCACCTACGAGACCCTTGACAATGGTTCCGTCCTCATTGCCTTCACTCCAGAGGCCGATGGCGAATACACCTTCACCTTATCCGGCATCCCAAGCATCGATACGAAGT
>JAEEGJ010010184.1_pt1 | contig 24655 bp, 21 predicted proteins | sample 8958761 | NCBI WGS metagenome assembly JAEEGJ01 (sample SAMN16246546, study PRJNA631951) | gut metagenome | biome: gut microbiome; feature: rumen; material: RS-attached | host: Bos | place: Iran: Karaj | collected 2018-10 | reverse complement strand
CGCTGTGCGTGACGGGCTGTCCGGTCAATATCCGTATCCCCGAATTCATCGCCAAGATACGCGAGCGCAAGCTTGACGAGGCATACGACGTCATTCAAAAGACAAGCTCGCTTCCAGCCGTCTGCGGCAGGGTATGCCCGCAGGAGAACCAGTGCGAGTCCAAATGCGTACGCGGCGCAAAGGGCGACCCGGTGGGCATAGGCAGGCTTGAAAGGTTCGTAGCGGACCGCCACAACGCCTGTGCTCACGGCAAGGCCCACGCGCCCGAAAGCAACGGGCATAAGGTGGCCGTAGTCGGCTCCGGCCCCAGCGGGCTCACCTGCGCGGGCGACCTTGCCAAAAAGGGCTACGCCGTCACCGTTTATGAGGCGCTCCATACCGCGGGCGGCGTGCTCGTATACGGCATTCCGGAGTTCAGGCTCCCCAAGAGGATTGTCGCAAAGGAAGTCGAAACGCTCAAAAGCCTCGGCGTGGACGTCGAGACAAACGTCGTAATTGGCAAGACGCTGACCGTGGACGAGCTCTTTGAGATGGGCTTTGAGGCGGTGTTCATCGGCTCCGGCGCGGGACTGCCCAATTTCATGAACATACCGGGCGAGTCGCTCAAGGGCGTCTATTCCGCCAACGAGTTTTTGACCCGCTCGAATCTCATGAAGGCTTATCTTGAAAAGCCCGTGACGCCCATCATGAAGGGCGGCAGGGTCGCGGTCGTCGGCGGAGGCAACGTCGCCATGGACGCCGCGAGGACGGCGCTTCGCCTCGGCGCGGAGCACGTCTATATCGTCTATCGCCGCTCCATGGAGGAGCTGCCCGCCCGCCGTGAGGAGGTCGAGCACGCCATGGAGGAGGGCGTCGATTTCAGACTCCTCAACAACCCCGTCGAGATACTCGGCTATAATAACCCCGATGATCCGCGCGATCCGAAGAACGGCTTCGTCACCGGCATGCGCTGCATAAGGATGCAGCTCGGCGAGCCCGATGCGAAGGGCAGAAGAAGACCCGTTCCCATCGAGGGAAGCGAGTTCGAGCTTGCGGTCGACACGGTGATAATGGCGATCGGCACGAGCCCCAACCCGCTCATAAAGGATACCACCGCCGGGCTCGAGGTCAATCCCCACGGAGGCATCATCGTGAACGAGGACGGGCTTACGAGCCGTGATAACGTGTACGCCGGCGGCGACGCCGTAACGGGCGCCGCAACGGTCATCTCCGCCATGGGCGCGGGAAAGACCGCAGCCGCCGCCATCGACAAGGCGCTGCGCGGATAAAAAACGATGATAACAGGCTGCGACAGGGGAAAGGAACCCGCCGCAGCCTGTTTTTCACGCTTGCGTTTCCGGTCCCAAAAACCCGATAAAAATATACGAAAAAATATCGTGCAGCATACTTGACATTATTTGACGATTGGCGTATCATGTGCCATAGTGGAAAGTATGACCGCACGTGCTTTTTATGGCATTTCGCGGCAGAACAATTATCTTAAAATGAGGTTTGAAATGGAAAAGAAGACTTTGGTCATCGGCGTTATCGGGGCGGACGTCCACGCCGTTGGCAATCAGATCCTTTATCACGCCTTTACGGACGCCGGGTTCAACGTGATCAACCTCGGCGTAATGGTCTCGCAGGAGGAGTTTATCAACGCCGCTATCGAGACCAACGCGGACGCTATCCTCGTTTCCTCCCTCTACGGGCAGGGCGAGCTTGACTGCCGCGGTCTTCGCGAGAAGTGCGACGAAGCCGGTCTTGAGGGGATCCTTCTTTACGTCGGCGGCAATATCGTCATCGGCAAGCAGCCCTTCGACGAGGTCGAAAAGCGCTTCAAGGCCATGGGCTTTGACCGCTCCTTCCCCCCGGGAACACCGCCCGAGGTGGATATTGACTGTCTCAGGAAGGATCTTCATATCGAGGACTGAGCCGTTTTTGCGCTCGGTAAATGGCAGAGAGTATGAAACCTGTTCTTCTCATCGATTTCGGAAGCACATACACGAAGGTCACTGCGGTGGACGTTGACGCCCCGCAGCTTTTGGGGACAGCGAATTCATATACCACCGTACAGACGGATATCAACAACGGGCTTGCCGACGCTCTTTTTCAGCTTGAAAAAAAGACCGGCAAGCTTGATTTTTGCGAGCGTTACGCCTGCTCCTCCGCCGCGGGCGGGTTAAGGATGCTCGCAAGCGGTCTCGTGCCCGAGCTTACCGCAGAGGCGGCGAAGACCGCTTCCCTCGGCGCGGGCGCAAAGGTTTTGAAGACCTACGCCTTCAAGCTTACGGAGGACGACGCGGAGGAGATAAAAAGGCTCGATCCCGATATCTTCCTGCTCGTCGGCGGGACGGACGGCGGCAATACCGAGTGCATCACCTATAACGCGCGCGTGCTCGCCGGGATCGGCGGCAGCTACCCGGTGATACTCGCCGGCAACAGGAACGCCGCGCGCGAGTGCGAGCGGATCCTGGCAGGGCGCGAGGTGCATATCACCGAGAACGTCATGCCCAAGTTCGGCACCCTCAATATAGAGCCCACTCAGCGCGAGATCCGCGAGGTCTTCCTTAACCGCATCGTTCAGGCGAAGGGGCTCTCGAAGGCTTCCGAGCTCATACAGGGCATCATGATGCCCACGCCCAGCGCGGTCATGGCGGCTATGAAGCTCCTTGCCGAGGGTACGAAAACGCAGCCCGGCATCGGCGATCTCGTCGCAGTGGACGTCGGTGGCGCAACGACGGATATCTATTCCGTCGCGGAGGGTCTGCCTGACGACCCGAGGACTTCGCTCAAGGGCCTGCCTGAGCCGTACATCAAGCGCACGGTGGAGGGCGATATCGGCATGCGTTACAGCATCCGCGGCATAGTGGACGCGGCGGGGCTCGACCGCATAGCGGAAACCGCCGGTCTGAGCGAGGAGCGTATGGGCAGGATCGTCGATATGTTCGCCGCGAACACCGACATGCTCCCCTATGACGAAGAAACGAAGGCGGCGGACGAGGCGCTTGCCTCCTGGGCGGTCAGGACGGCGGTCACAAGGCACGCCGGCCGCTTGGAAGAGGTTTTCGGCATAGGCGGATTAAAGCTCGTACAGACGGGCAAAAACCTTGTAAACGTGGATAAATTCATCGTCACGGGCGGTTCGCTTATCCACACGGAGCACACGGGGCGCATCGCCTCTTACGGCTTCTATGACGAGGAGGATCCCGAGTCTTTGAAGCCGAGGGCATGCACAGTGCTCGTTGACCGGAATTACATTATTGCCGCAATGGGTCTCCTTTCGGAGCATTACCCCGACGCGGCGCTGACTATACTTAAAGAGGAGTTAACCAATGAACAATATTCAGAATAAGCGCATCCCCGATGACGAGTTCAACGCCATCCGCGAGGAAGTCCTTAAGCAGTGGCCCACCGGCGCGGACGTCGACCTTAACGAGGCGATCGAGTTCCACAAGGCGCTGCCGGAGCATAAGGTCTTCTCCAAAAAGCTCATCGACGCGAAGAACAAGGGTATCACCCTCATCCAGCCGCGCGCGGGCGTCGCGCTGATCAACGCGCATATCGAGCTTTTGACCTATCTCCAGGATAAGGGCGAGGCGGATCTTCTTCCCACCACCATCGACAGCTATACCAGGCAGAACCGCTATCAGGAGGCGGAGAACGGCATCCGCGAGTCCATGAAGGAAGGCCGCTCGATGCTCAACGGCTTCCCGGCGGTCAACCACGGCGTTTCCGGCTGCCGCAGGCTTATCGAGGCGCTGAACACTCCTCTTCAGGTGCGTCACGGCACCCCCGACGCAAGGCTCCTTACCGAGATCACCTATGCAGGCGGCTTTACAAGCTATGAGGGCGGCGGTATCTCCTACAACCTTCCCTACGCCAAGAACGTCCCGATGGAGAAGACCATCCGCGACTGGCAGTATGTCGACCGTCTCACCGGCATTTATGAGGAGCACGGCGTTTCCATCAACCGCGAGCCCTATGGTCCCCTGACCGGCACGCTCGTTCCCGCCTGCATCTCCCACGCCGTCGCCATCATCGAGGCGCTCCTTGCCGCAGAGCAGGGCGTCAAGAACATCACCGTCGGCTACGGTCAGTGCGGCAACCTCGTGCAGGACGTCGCGGCTATCCGCGTGCTCGAGGAGCTCACTAACGAGTATCTTGAAAAGAACGGCTATCACGACGTTTGCGTTACCACCGTTTTCCATCAGTGGATGGGCGGCTTCCCTGCGGACGAGGCAAAGGCTTTCGGCGTTATCAGCTGGGGCTCTGCCACCGCCGCGCTCTCCAAGGCGACAAAGGTCATCGTCAAGACCCCGCATGAGGCGGCAGGCGTTCCCACCATGGAAGCCAATGCAGAGGGCTTAAGGTGCACCAAGCAGGTCATTTCGATGCTTGCGGATCAGGTCTGCACCGCCTCCAACCTCGAGGAAGAGAAGGAGATGATAAGGAAGGAGACCCGCTGCATCGTCGATAAGTGCTTCGAGCTCGGCGAGGGCGACATTGCCGACGGTACCGTCAAGGCGGTAATGAGCGGCGTGCTCGATATCCCCTTCGCACCCAGCCGCTTCAACGCCGGCAAGATGCTCCCCGCGCGCGATAACGACGGCGCCATCCGCATCCTCGAAATGGGTCACCTCCCCTTCACGGAGGAGATCAAGCAGTTCCACCGCGCCAAGATCGCCGAGCGCGCCAAGGCGGAGAAGCGCAGCGCTTCCTTCCAGATGGTCATCGACGACGTTTACGCCATTTCAAAGGGCAGGCTCGTGGGCAGGCCCAGGAAATAAACCGACCACTGACAGTTGACATCATTTTTATCGAGAGGTATTCAAATATGAAAATTACCAACGTTATCTGTTCCGCCGGCCGTACAGGCTTCTACTTTGACGATCAGCGCGCCATAAAGGCGGGCGCCAAGTCCGACGGCGCCGCTTACTTCGGCGAGCCCAAGACCGCCGGCTTCACCTCCGTTCGTCAGCCCGGCGAATCCATCTCCGTCATGCTCGTTCTGGAGGACGGTCAGATCGCCATGGGCGACTGCGCGGCAGTTCAGTATTCCGGCTGCGGCGGACGCGATCCGCTGTTCCTCGCAAAGGATTTCATCCCCGTCATCGAGAAGTACATCAAGCCCGAGCTCGTGGGCAAAGAGGCGGATAATTTCCGCAAGCTCGCCGCCGATCTCGAGGCGATCACCGTTGAAGGCAAGCGTCTCCACACCGCCATCCGCTACGGCATGACCCAGGCGCTCCTCGACGCCGTCGCAAAGGCGACCCACCGCATGATGTATGAGGTCGTTGCCGACGAATACGGTCTCACCTTCGAGGCGAAGCCCCTTGACATATTCACCCAGTCGGGCGACGATCGCTATACCAACTCCGACAAGATGATCATCAAGGGCGCCCAGATACTGCCCCATGCGCTCATCAACAACGTAAAGACCAAGCTCGGCGAGCACGGCGAAAAGCTCCTCGAGTACGTCAAGTGGCTCCGTGACCGCGTTCTCCAGCTCAGGACGAGCGAGGATTACAACCCCATCTTCCATATCGACGTTTACGGTACCATCGGCGCCGCCTTCGGCAACGACAACTATAAGGCGATGGCGGATTACCTCAAGACCCTTGAGGAGGCGGCTAAGCCCTTCCATCTGCGCATCGAAGGTCCCATGGACGTTGAGGACCGCGAGAAGCAGATGCTCGCTTTGAAGGCGATCACCAAGGAGCTTGACGACCGCGGCATCAACGTTGAGATAGTCGCCGACGAGTGGTGCAACACCCTTGAGGATATCAAGTACTTTGCCGACAACAAGGCGGGCCACATGGTCCAGATAAAGACCCCCGACCTCGGCGGCATCAACAACACCATTGAGGCGGTGCTCTACTGCAAGGAGCGCGGCATCGGCGCTTACCAGGGCGGCACCTGCAACGAGACCGACCGTTCCGCGCAGGTCTGCGTACAGTGCGCTATGGCGACCCGTCCCGACCAGATCCTCGCAAAGCCCGGCATGGGCGTCGACGAGGGCTACATGATCGTTTATAACGAGATGCAGCGTATCCTGGCTTACGCCGCCGCAAAGGCAAATATGTGAATGTAACCGGCAAAGGAAAGGGCTAGCCCCTTTCCTTTGACATTAAGGACGCGACGATCTATTACGTCGGCCCCACCCCGGCAAAGCCCGGCAATGAAAAACCGGCGCGAAAGGGTGCATCCGCATAAGGAGGATCGGGTTTTCTGCCGAGAAAACGAATAGGACAATGAAAAAACCGGGGATGGAGATCCATCCTCGGTTCTTTGTTTTGTTTGTCGGCTGAAAACCGCGAAGCGTCTCTAAATGATACCTTTTGAGGCTGTTTATCATTGTGCGGATGCGCCCAAACCCGTGCCGGTATAATTCTTAATATCAGTCCTTTATGCTCTCAAGGTACGCCTTCCTGCCGTTCGCATAAAGGTTGTTGCCCTCCGCGTCGATGACCGCGACAACGGGGAGATCCTCAACCTCAAGCCTTCTTACCGCCTCCGCGCCGAGATCCTCGTAGCAGACTATCTCGGCCTTTTTGATACAGCTGGAGAGCAGCGCGCCCGCGCCGCCGATCGCGGCGAAATACACCGCGCCGTATTCCTTCATGGCGGCGACGACCTCATCGGAGCGCTTGCCCTTGCCGATCATGCCCGTCTCGCCCTCCCTGATAAGGGTGGGGGAGTACGCGTCCATGCGGTAGCTCGTTGTGGGACCGGCGGAGCCGATCACCTTGCCGGGCTTTGCCGGAGTGGGACCGACGTAATAGATCGTCGCGTCCTTAATGTCAAATGGAAGGGGCTCGCCCTTATCTACAAGCTCCACAAGGCGCTTGTGCGCGGCGTCCCTCGCGGTGTAGATCACGCCGGAAAGAAGGCACGCCTCGCCCGCTTTTATTGTCCTCGCCGTCTCGCGGGTGATGGGAAGCTGAATTCGTTTTTCCATGATGTACCCCCTTACAGAATGACGGTCTTATGCCTCGTCACGTGGCAGTTGATGTTCACGGCGACGGGCAGCCCCGCGATATGCGTGGGCATCCACTCGATATTTACCGCAAGCGCGGTGGTCCTTCCGCCGAAGCCCTGCGGTCCGACGCCCAGCGAATTGATCTTTTCAAGGAGCTCTTTCTCCAATTCGGAGTAGAATTCATCGCTGTTTCTCTCATCCGTGGAACGCATCAGCGCCTTCTTCGCAAGATACGCCGCCTTGTCGAAAGTGCCGCCGATGCCCACGCCCACGACGATGGGCGGGCAGGGGTTGGGACCGGCTTCCTCAACGGTCTTTAATATGAACGCCTTAACGCCCTCGATTCCGTCGGAGGGCTTGAGCATTGCAAGACGGCTCATGTTCTCGCTGCCGAAGCCCTTCGGCGCGACGGTGAGCTCCACCTTATCGCCGGGGACTATCTCGGTATAGAGCATTGCCGGGGTATTGTCGCCCGTGTTGACGCGGCGCAGGGGATCCTTCACGACGGACTTCCTCAAATACCCCTCGCCGTATCCGCGGCGCACGCCCTCGTTGACGGCGGCGGCAAGATCGCCCGTGATATGCACGTCCTGACCGATTTTAAGGAAGACGCAGCATACGCCCGTATCCTGACAGATGGGCACGCAGTCCCTTTCGGCAATGCCGTAATTCTCGATTATCTTGTCCAATATCCCTTCCGCGGTGGGCCAGGGCTCGTTCGCGCGTGCTTCCTCGATGCGCTTCTTGATATCACAGGGGAGGATGCAGTTTGCCTCTATCGCAAGCTTTGCTACGTTATCGCGTATTAAGTCGGCGTTTATCTCTCTCATTTGGCGACCTCCCTGATATGATCTATCACGTTCCCGTCGCGGTAAACGATGTCCGCAACGATCCTCTCGCCGAAGCGGGGCTTCTCGGGCACGCCGCTGATCCTCTCGGCAAGCTCCTTGAGCTCGCGGATATCCATCACGTTGATGCCGGCATCCTTGAGCCTTAGGCGCAGCTCCTCATCCTTGGGATTGACCGCGACGCCCTTCTGGGTAACGATCAGGTCGATCGAAGACCCGGGGGTGGAGACGCAGGTCACTCTGTCGGTAACTATGGGCAGCCTCGCCCTCGAAAGCGGCGCGATGACCATGGCGAGCTTCGCGCCAGCGGCGGTGTCGCTGTGCCCGCCGGAGCCGCCCATGATGCGCCCGTTGGAATCGGTGTGCACGTTCACGTTGAAGTCCACGTCGATCTCCGTCGCGCCGAGGATAACCACGTCAAGATTGTCGACGACGGCGCTCTTCGCCCCGGGGGAGGCGTACTGATCGGCGGAAATCTCCGCGTGGCGGGGGTTCGACCTTATCGACTCGACCGCCTTCAGATCGAAGCACTGCACGTCCATAAGGGACTCGAAGCAGCCCTCGTTAAGCATATCCACAAGGTACCCAGTTATTCCGCCGAGACCGAAGCTGCCGCGGATACCCTCCTTGACCATAACGTCCTTCAGGAATTTCGCCGCCGCAAGCGAAGCGCCGCCCGCGCCGGTCTGGAAGCTGAAGCCTTCCTTCAGAAGCCCGCTCGCCCTGATAACGTCGACGGCAGTCTGCGCCATCGAAAGACCAACGGGGTCGCGCGTGATCTTGGTCGTGCCGGAAACTATGCCGGCGGGATCGCCGATGGAATCCACCTTCACCACCGCGTCGACGTCCGTTTCGGGTATGGACCAGCCGGTCAGCGGGTAGGGGTGAAGCTCATCGGTGATGACAACGGTGTATTTCGCGTTCTTCGCGTCGGGCATGGCGTAGCCCAGCGAGCCGCAGGCGGATCTGCCGAATTTGCCCGTGCAGTTGCCCATATCGTCGGAGGCGGGCGCCGCAATGAACGCGACGTCGATGGGCGTGACGCCCCTGATTATATCGTAGGGTCTGCCGCCGTGCGTGCGGAACTTGACGGGGCAAGCCATATTTCCCTCCGAGATAAAGCCGCCGAGCGCCGCGGACATGTAGTCGGTCAGTATCTCCTTCACGACGCCGTTTTTGATATGCTCCGCAAGTGGCTTATGCACGTCGAAAAGGGAGCTTGCGTTAACGGTCAGGTCCCTTATGCCAAGGGATGCAATCGCGTCCATGACCATGTTGAGCACGTGGTCGCCGTTCCTCAAATGATGGTGGAACGAGATGGTCATTCCGCTCTTCAAGCCGGAATCGACTATCGCTTTTTCAATGGAGCCTGCGAGCTTATTCATCTATATCACCTGCCATTCCCAATGCTTTGGCCGCCTCGAGAGTCTGCCTTGCGCGCTCCACGATGGGCTTGTCTATCATTTTGCCGAGGAGCGATACCGCGCCCTTGCCCTGCTCCTTGCCTATCCTTATCGCCTCGAACACCATCCTGGCGTAATCGATGTCCTTTTGAGTGGGGCTGAACACGCTGTTTATCACCTTTACGTGGCGCGGCGCAATGGCGGATTTGCCGGTAAAGCCCAGGCTCTTCGCGTACTCCGCGTCCTTAACGATACCTTCGTCGTCGTTAACGTCGGTAAACGGGGTGTCGTAAACGTCAACTCCCGCCGCCCTCGCGGCAACGACGAGGCGCTTCCTCGCGTAATCGATCTCGTTCCCCGCCTTCGTGCGCTTACAGCGAAGATCTGCCGTCAGGTCCTCGCCGCCCAGGAATATCGCCGCAACGCGCGGGCAGGCGGAGGCGATGTTATAGGCGTTCTCCACGCCGAGCGCCGTCTCGATAAGCGGGATGAGGCGCACCGTGCCGGGCTCGATCCCGCAGCGCTTTTCAACCTCCGTGATATAGGCGTCGACGGTGCGGATATCCTCCGCGCAGCCCGCCTTGGGCGGCATTATGAGATCGGGCTTTAACGGGATTATCGCGTCGAGATCCTTCTTCCAATAATCGGTGTCGATCGAGTTGATCCTCACCGTCACCTCAACGCCCTTGAAGCCCATCCGCTGCATGGCGCTGCGGACGAGCAGCCTTGCCGCGTCCTTCTCATCGGGAGAGACCGCGTCCTCAAGATCCAATATTATGCTGTCCGCGCCGAGCGCATCGCCGTTTATTATCATATTAGGCGTGTTGCCCGGCAAAAAAAGCATACTCCTGCGCATCGTTTACCTCCGAAAAATGTAGTTGACATACTTGATTCAATTATACTCCCCGCCGCGCGATTATTCAAGTCCACGCAGAAGAAAAATGCCGCCGCGATCCCAATGAAATATATTTTGCGAATTGCGTGCCGCCGCCGAATCAAAGCCCCGCCGGGATCATCATATAATCGAACGGCGCTGACGTGAGTGATCGTCGGTTCCGTGGTATAATAGGTACCGTGAAATGGGATGCGCCGCGGGCGTCCTTGAAAGACGGTCATTTTTCATGGAAGGATCGGTCTTTATGATCAGTAATAAGTCCGATTGGTTTTTCAACAGAATAATCGAATTGCGTGGGGACCTGTTCGCATATGCTTTCAGCATCACAAAATCGCGCGAGGATGCGGAGGACGCGGTGCACAACGCCGTAATCAAGGCGTTCGACAATCTGCCGAAGCTTAAAAACAAAGCAAAGCTCAAGCCCTGGCTGTTCAAAATACTCAGGAACGAGTGTCTGCTTCTTTTGAGAAAGAGGAAGCGCTTCACTGTTCTTGACGAGGACATTCCGGGCGAGCGAAAGGACGTTGAGGAAAGCATCGATCTCGGCAGCGCCGTCGGAAGCCTCCCCGAAGAACTTCGCGAGGCGGTCGTGCTTTACTACAAGCTCGGCTATTCAACGAGCGAGACAGCCGATATAACGGGCGTTCCGCGCGGCACGGTGATGAGCAGGCTTGCCCGCGCAAGAGAACTCATCAAACGATATTTTGAAGGAGAAAAGAAATGAGAATGGATAATACCAACATAAAGAAATGCGCGGAGGACTTCGTTCCCGAAGCTCCGGAAAGCTACGAAAGAATGATCACGGATACAGTTTCGGCGCTCAAGGCAAAGGACCGCGCGGAGCCGAAACGCGTCCGCAGGGTTTGGAAGCCCCTCGCCGCGGCGGCGGCAGTACTTGCGGCGCTCGTTATCGCGGCGGGAGCGGTGTTCGGCTCGCGTCCCGCCCTCGCAGCCGATATCCCGGGATTAAGCGGTCTGGTCTACGCCGCCAGCCCCAAAAGAACGGCGAACGCCGCCGACCGCGAAAGGATCGGTTCACTTGTGGGAGAGGGCTTCCGCGCGCTTGCCGCCGGCGACCACGACGCGGCTTCCAGCTGCTTCAGCGAAAACGCCTTGACACGGCGCGGCAGTTTTCTTGCCGCGGCATATCTTAATTACCGCGCGGCGATTCTTGAAGCGCGCCCCGCCGATGCGAACGCGCTTGGGCTCGAGATCGCCGAAATAAGCGCGGAACAGAAGGCGTTCCGCTATACCGCGAGGGTCGCTTTTGACTTCGTTTCAAAGGACGGCTCAAAAACGAACGCGGAGGAATGCACCGTGCGTATATGGGAAAACACGGAGGGGATGCACATCGAGAGCGTTGATATAGAGTCAAAAGAGCATGATGCTTACGTTTCAAGGTACGAAGCCGTATTCGGCGCCGTCCCCGAAAGCGGCGTTTGTCCCGGCTTTATACCGACCGATAACGGGTTTCTGGCATATGCCGAGCATTTTATTGAAAATGAAGCTCCGCATCAAAGGATCGATCGGCTCGATCGCCTGCTCGAAGCGCTTGAAGCGGTTCCCGCGTCCCGGGATGATAAGGAGGTAAGGCTGAACCTCATTCAGACCGCGCTTGAAAACGCCCGCGGGGAGATAACGCCGGAGGTCCTGTCGGCGGAGGAGACCGCGGCGGAGCTCATGTACCGTTATTGGCTCGGCAGAAAAACGGGCGAGGCTGGCGAGCTTGCCGATATAATGGAGCGAAACGAGGATACGGATCTCTTCTTCATTGACGCCCTTCTCAACGCGGAGCAGGTCAGCCTCGGCGTACTCAAGCCGCTCGTATCGGTCGAAAAGGACAGCGCCCATATTCTTGAGGTGCTGGATGAAACGGACGATATCCTTAAGGCAAGATTTTACGTATATACCGCCGTCACGGATGGTATAAGCGAGGGCGTCGGCGAGGAGATCGTGCTTTCTCTCCGCAAGGACGCGGCGGGCTTTACGGTGATCGGCTTTGACAGGGAAACGGGCGACGGGCTCTATACGGGCAGCTTAAAGCCGCTTGCCGCCCGATACAAGGCGGAGGGCCGCTCCTGGCAGGAGGCGGGCGAGATGGCATATAACGAGGTCCATGCACAGCTCTTGAGAGACGCCGAATGGGTCGAAAACCATTGATTTTTCGTAACAAAAGGCACGGTACGATGTACCGTGCCTTTAATATGTCCGCAGCTTACTCCAAACTGATATCATTCACGTCGTCGATCGAGTCGCCGCCTGCGCCGGGACCGACGCGGCCGGCGATGAGGTAGCACTGCTCGATCGGGTCGTAGACTATGCGGTGCAGGAGGCGGAACCCCTCTATGCAGCCTGTGCTCGCAACGTGCGTGCGCGGGCCGGTGCAGGGGTGGATTATGTCGCCTATCCTGACGTGCTCCTCGTCCACGTAGGAGATATCAAGATCCTTTGCGATGCATTCCTCGACCTTGAATTCAAGATCGATAAGGTCTATCTCGGGCGGTTTACCGTCGAACGCCAGCAGGAAGCCGTGCTTTATGTCGCGGTGGCGGCAGCGCTTGAACTCCTCCTCGGGCAGGAATATTTCGCACAGATCCTCCGCGGTATGGGTCATGCGGCGGTAGATGACGGATTTTTCCACCCTCTCGTGCAGCTCGGACGGGAGCGGACCGAATATCGTCGGTCTTGTGATAATGACCTCCTCGCCCACGCCTATCAAAAGATTGGCGTTGAATTTGAGCATGGGGTATATGAGGTCGAAATGCTCCACGATAACGCGCTTGCCGTTCTTCACCGCCTTCGTTATCGCCTCCGCAAGCTCGCCAAGCTGGGTGAAAGCCGACTCAAAGCGGATGTCCACGTGATACGTATGCGCGTGGAAGAAGCCGTAATCGTCCTGATCGAGCAGGGGCAGCGGGCGCATATTGACGCCGTTGTCGTCGTTCGTGAGCTCCAAACCGGGGAACATACCCTTTATGAGCATGCTTTTGCCGGAGCCCGCTTCGCCGATTATGCCGATCAGCTTATCATAGGGCGAAAGGTACATCTGCGCGATCTGCATACCGAGATCGTACATCCTGTCGCGTCCGCGCGGAGCAAAGAATACGCTGTAATAGTGATTCTGCTGCATTTTGCCGGAGTAGGGCATTATCTTTACCTCCGTAAAAAACTGTTGTTAAAAAAGTCATTCGGACAGCGCCTCGGTCATGACCGTGACGATATCGTCCTTAACGCTCGCGAAGCCGCCCTGAACGCGCGCCTCGTAGACCGGCTTTCCGCCGGACATGGCGCGTACGGGCGAACCCTCTTTAAGCGCGATGAGGGAGGGGAGGAACCCGCGCATGATGCCGATGCTGCCGCCGTTTTCGCCGTTTATGCCGTCGAGGCAGAACACGGTCACCGATTCGCAGCCGACGTCAGCCGCCTCTCCCCGGGGCGTGATAACGATGAGCTTCACGCCGTTCATACGCTGCCTTCCTGCGCTTTCCACGCGGCGAACACGTCGTCGATGCCGCCCGCCATCATGAAGAGCTGCTCCGGTATCTCGTCGCAGTCGCCGGAGAGTATCGCCTCAAAGCCCTTTATTGTGTCCTCGAGCCGCACGAATTTGCCCGGCATGCCCGTGAACCCCTCCGCAACGTGGAAGGGCTGGCTCATGAACCTTTGCGCCTTCCTTGCGCGGCGCACGGTGCGCCTGTCCTCGGGCGAGAGCTCATCCATGCCGAGTATCGCGATTATGTCATGCAGCTCGTTATAGCGCTGGAGTATGCGCTGGACCTCCTTCGCGGTCCTGTAATGCCTGTCGCCGACCACCTCCGGTGCGAGGAACCTCGAGCCCGATTCAAGCGGCGCGACGGCGGGGTATATGCCCAGCTCCACCACCTGGCGCGAGAGCACCGTCGTTGCGTCAAGGTGCGTGAATGTCGTAGCGGGGGCGGGGTCGGTCAGGTCGTCCGCCGGCACGTAGATCGCCTGTACGGAGGTTATGGAGCCGTTCCTCGTCGAAACGATGCGCTCCTGCAGCTTGCCCATCTCGCTCGCGAGGGTGGGCTGATAGCCGACGGCGGAGGGCATTCGCCCGAGCAGCGCCGATACCTCGGAGCCCGCCTGGGTGAACCTGAATATGTTGTCGATGAAAAGGAGCACGTTCTTGTGCGAGGATTCGCGGAAATACTCCGCGATGGTCAGCCCCGCGAGCGGCACGCGAAGGCGCGCGCCCGCCGGCTCGTTCATCTGACCGAAAACGAGCGCCGTCTTGTTCAATACGCCGGACTGCTTCATCTCCTGCCAGAGATCGAACCCCTCGCGCGAGCGTTCGCCGACTCCCGCGAAGACGGAATACCCCTCGTGCTCGAAGGCGATATTCCTAATAAGCTCCATGATGAGCACCGTCTTGCCGACTCCCGCGCCGCCGAAGAGACCTATCTTCGAGCCCTTTGCGTAGGGAGTCATGAGGTCAATGACCTTTATGCCGGTCTCCAGCAGTTCGCCGGAGGGGACGATATCGGTAAATGCGGGGGCGGAATGGTGTATCGGCCAGTACTTTTCCGCGCTGATCCCGCCCGCGCGGTCGATGGGCTTGCCGCTGACGTCTATCATGCGTCCGAGCGTCGCCTCGCCGACGGGCACGGAGAGCGGAGCGCCGGTATCGACCGCCTCCATCCCGCGGGAAAGTCCCTCGGTGGAGTGCATCGTGATGCAGCGCACGTCGCCCTCGCCGAGCTGCTGAAGCACCTCCAAAAGCAAAGGTCCCGTCTTCGTCTCGACCTCGAGCGCGTTGAATATCTCCGGCACGTCCGCCCTGTTCGCGAATGTGACGTCCACTACCGGACCGATTATGCGCGTTATCATTCCCTTTGCGCCCATTAAAAACTCCTTATAATATCAGTCGTTTCCTGTATCCGATGCGGTCTCGATCACGCTTGAGGTGACCGCCGCCTGCCTTAATCGGTTTATCTCCACGTTCAGCTTGCGTGAGGAAGCCTCCGCGTTGTCGTATGCGGAGCGCATCGCCATCACCGTAGCCGCCTGCGCGCCGGATGCGGACGAGAGCAGCACGGAATAGCACCCGGCGGCGAGGCTCAATGGGGCAAGCTCGCTCTCGACCGTTTCCCTGTCGGGGAAGAATATGAGCTCCCCGTCGACTGCGTTTTCGCCTTCCTCGGGCAGGAAACGGGTCTTTTCCGGCTTCTGCCTGAGCATATTGTAAAACCGCTGATAGACGAAATCGATCGAGTTCGCCCTGCCCGACCGGTAAAGCTCCGTGAGGAACGAGGCAAGCGCCTTTGCGTCTGTGAAATCCGGCACGTCCGCCGGGAAGAATTCCTTCAGAACGGGGAGCTTCTTTTCGCGGCAGTATTCCGCCGCCATCCTCCCGCAGGGGACGAGCGCGAATTCGCTTTCCCCCTTGAGCGTTTCGGAAAGGAACGCGAAAAGCTCGTGATGAAAGCCGCCGCAAAGCCCGCGGTTGCCGGAAAAAAGCACGTAAACGGGCACGCCCGCCTTCTCCCCGCGGGGAAGCGCCGTGCCGGAGCCGCACCCCGCGAGCGCCTCAAGATACGGAGTGCAGGCGTTGTGCGCCGTGCTCACCTTGGAGTACTTCGCGGTGGCGACGGTACGCATCGCCCCCGCGAGCTGACCGGTGGTCTCGGTGCTTCTCAGCCTCTTTTTAAGCTCGCGCAGGGTCGCCATCAGCACTCCTCCCTGAACTGTTCAAGCGCCGCCTTAAGCTTGCTCTCAAACTCGGGACTCATCTTGTCGCCCTTCATAAGCACGGACATGATATCGGGATGCTCCCTGTCAAATGTCTCGTAGAGCCTCTTCTCGAAATCCTCCATATCGTCCGGGGCGACGCCCTTGGCAAAGCCCTCCGATACGGCGTAGATGAGCAGCGCCTGCTTGTGATCGGGCAGGGGCTCGTACCGCTTCTGACGGAGCGCGTGCATCATCGTCACGCCCGATTCGAGCACGCGGCGGGAGCTTTCGTCAAGCTCCGACCCGAACTGCGAGAACGCCGCCAGCTCCCTGTACTGGGCAAGCTCCATCCTCAGCCTGCCGGAGACCTGCTTCATCAGCTTCGTCTGCGCGGCGGAGCCGACCCTCGATACCGAAAGCCCCACGTTGACGGCAGGACGCTGTCCCTCGTTGAAGAGATCCGTGTCGAGGAACACCTGACCGTCGGTGATGGAGATGACGTTCGTCGGGATATAGGCGGAGATATCGCCCGCCTGCGTCTCTATGAGCGGCAGCGCGGTCACGGAGCCGCCGCCCGCCTCTTCGGACAGGCGCGCCGCCCTTTCAAGCAGCCTGGAATGCAGATAGAACACGTCGCCAGGATACGCCTCGCGCCCGGAGGGGCGGTGGAGAAGGAGCGAAAGCTCGCGGTATGCGACGGCGTGCTTCGAAAGATCGTCGTAAACTATGAGGCAGTCCCGCCCGGAATACATGAAGTATTCGCTCATGGCGGCGCCTGCGAAGGGCGCTATGTACTGCATCGAGGCGGAGCTCGAAGCCGGCGCGGAAACGATGGTGGTGTATTCCATCGCGCCGCTCTTTTTCAGCCTCTCGCAGATCTCCGCAACGGTGGAGTCCTTCTGGCCTATCGCAACGTATATGCAGGGCACGTTTTTGCCCTTCTGGTTAATTATCGCGTCGATGGCGAGCGCGGATTTGCCCGTCTGCCTGTCGCCGATTATAAGCTCGCGCTGACCTCTGCCGATCGGCACGAGCGCGTCTATCGCCTTAACGCCCGTATGCATGGGCTCCGAAACGGAGCGCCTGTCGGGTATGCCTGCCGCCTTGAACTCGATCGGGCGGCGTTCCATGGTCCTTATCCTGTCGCGTCCGTCGATCGGTCTGCCGAGGGGGTCTACGACCCTGCCCAAAAGCTCGTCGCCGACGGGCACGCTCGCCATCCTGCCGACGCGCCTGACGCGGCTCAGAGTTTCGATATGCTCGTACTTGCCGAACACCACGCAGCCGATGCGGTCGGGCTCGATATCGAGTATCATGCCGCGCTCGCCGCATTCGAATTCGACGACCTCACCGTACATGATATCCGCAAGACCGTCGAGACGGCAGATGCCGTCCGAGACGGAGAGCACGCGTCCGAGCTGGAATTCGTCGATCCTCGGCTCAGCGGAGGCGATGCCCTCCATGAGCCCGGCTATGATGGAGTCGGCGTCCGCGTTCTCGTCAAGCGGGAGCTTCGCAAGATCGCGCTCCAGATGATAAAGCCTGTTTTTGACGGTGCAGTCGTAAACCGTGTCGCCGATCCTCAGGCGAAGTCCGCCGATAAGCTCGGGATCGGTCTTCACCCAATAGGATTGCTTGCCGCCCACCTTTTCGAGCAGCGCGCCGGTTTTTTCGCCGATGCGCGATACTATCCCGGCGTCAAGCGGGAAGGCGCTCGAAAGCGTGACGTACAGCACGTCGTGATGCATGAGGTAGCACATATCGCCGGGAGTGAGCTCGATCCGCTTCAGTATCTCATCGGCGACAGCCCCCTCGTATTTCCTTAACGCGCTGACGTTGGGCTCCTCCGAAAGCTTTACGCGCAGCAGCTCGCAAAGCGTTTTGACCGCCTTCTCGCGGGAGAGGAGCATCGCGTCGCGCTTCTGCCCCGAAAGACGTTTTTCGCTCGCTTCCGTGAGCCGCGCCTTCTTTTCGGCAAGCTGCTTTGCAATGGAATCAAGCTCGTCTTCGGGCTCCTCAGCCTGCGGGGAGGGCGCCTGATCGACGGGAAGCGCGGCAAGCTCTTCTTCGAGCTCCTTCGAGGCGCGCTCGAGCGCCTCCGCCTCGTCAAGCTCGGTATCGATCCTTTCCCGACGGGAGGTGAATATCTTTTTTATGGTCTTCCTCAGCGCGATGAAGACGATCACCGCAAGCAGAAGGAAGTTTATCAATGTATAAACAAGTTCCATTTAGCCCCGTACGCCCGTAATGAGCTTATCCGTATAAGCGTCCGCCATCGTTTCAATGGCGGCGCCGAGCTTTTTATCCGTCTCAAGGGAGAACGCTTCTATCCGGGCTTTGGCTTCGGTTTCGCGCAGCAAAAGCTCCGCCTCGAAATCCTTAAGCTCCTGCTTTGCCTGCTCGGAGGCGGCGCTGACCCGCTCCTTCCTGCTTTGCGTGAGGAGCCGTTTTTCCTCGGCGTTTTGAAGCTCGCGCTTTTCGTCCGCCTCCGCCATCAGCCCGTCGAGCTCCGCCTTGCGCGCGCGGGCTTTTTCAAGCCTCTCCTTTCGCGCGTCCATGAACCGGAGCATGGGCTTCAGAAGCAGCAGGTTGATGACCAGCGTGAACAGCCCGAAGCATATTATCGTCCAGATTATGTCGGATATCTTGATTGACATTTTCCTCGCCCAAAGGGGTCACTTGATCTTGTTCACCAGCATGAACGCGATGAGCAGACCGTAAATGGTCAGCGCCTCCATCAGCGCGAGCGAAAGCAGCAGCGTCGAACGAATATCCTTCGCCGCCTCCGGCTGACGGGCGATGCTCTCAAGCGCCGCCCTCGCCGCCTTGCCCTGACCGAGGGCGGGACCGAGGGTCGAAACAGCTATCGCAAACGCGGCTGCAATGGCATAAAACGCGGAATCCGTCATAAGATGATTTCTCCTTTACTGTTATTCTTCTATGAACTCCTCAAGATATGAGGCGGTAAGCATCGTGTAGACCATCGCCTGAATCGCGCAGAATATGAGCGAAAGCGCCATCATGATCAGCGGCGCGCCGATGGGGATTATGTTGTACAGGTTTTCGAGCACGGTCTCCTCGCCGAATATGTTGCCGAAGAGCCTCAGCGCAAGGGAAGCGGGCTTAATGAATTCATCCATCAGTATGAGCGGCACGATCGGGGTGAGGAAGTGCTTCAGATAGTGCTTCGCGCCCATGCTGATGCCGGCGATCTGGATGAAGAAGAAGGTGCATATCGAAAGACCGAGCGTGACCGAAAGCGAGGAGGTCGGCGCCTTGAACCAGCGGAAGTACCCCACGCCGGGGATCAGCCCGGAGTAGTTTGCTATTATTATGAACGCGAAAAGCGAGGCGAGGTAGAAGAGGTATTTCCTCGCGTATTTTTTGCCGAGGATGTCGGTAAAGAAATAGTCAAGGTATTCGACAGCCGCCTCGATCATGTTCTGGAATTTGCCGGGGCGCTCCTTGAGATTGCGTGTGACGATAAGAGAAACGACCGCGACGACGGCTATCATAACGAACATGGTTATGACCTCCGCCGAGATGTCGAACCATCCGAACAGCTTTACGATGGGTTCGCTCGCTTCACCCATTTTCGCCGCCTCCCTTCAGACTGCTTCTCATCAGCAGTATAGTGAAAACCAGGAGCCCCGCCGAAGCCCCGACCGCCGCGGCGATAAGATATCTGCCGGGATCGGGAGTCACCGCCCGCGCAATGAAATATACCGCGACCATGTACCCGCCCGCGAGCAGCGCACGCAGGGGTACGGCGAATGCCGCGCCGTTCTGCTTTTTGAGCACGGCGCGCGTTATGAAGAAATTCACGGTCTCGATCGCGACGCCGCCGAAAAACGGGATGAGCAGGGGCAAGAGCGCTTTCAAGGCAGATCGCCTCCTTAAAACTTTCCATATATTATATTACACCGCATCCTCCGTGTCAAGCCGCAGGGACCGCCGCAAAGCAAAAAACAGAGGCGTCTTCCGTTGGGGAAGACGCCCCTTTGTTTGTCAGATATGCTTTAACAACTCGTCCCTCACGCCATCCATACGCGCGTCGGAAATGCCGAAATCCATTTTTCTGCAGCTCCACGCCGCGCGGCCTATGCCGTTCATTAAGCGGAGTGAGCGGGGTCCGGCTTGGTATATATTCGATTCATTTTTATTATTACTCCCGCCCGCACTTGTCAAGAAAAAACTTAATCGATTTCGTAAAATCTTTTAAGAGACCGAAACGCCGTTGTTTTTGTCGTATTTCGGGCGTTTCTTGACAAGCCCGCCCGTTTGGGCTATGCTTTTTATATAAACAAAAGCGGGGTGAATGACCTTGAAGATACTTTTGATCGAAGACGACGGCGTGCTCAGGACGGGACTTAAGGAGCTCCTGACCGGCGCGGGCTACGAGACCGTGAGCGCGGGCTCGTTCACAAAAGGGCGCGAGGCTGCGGAGAATGAAAGCGGCGTGTCGCTTTATATCGTCGATATAATGCTCGGGGACGGCTCCGGGCTGGAGCTCGTGCGTGAAATAAGGGCAAGGCACGATGCGCCCGTTATAATACTCACCGCGCTCAACGGCGAGGACACCGTTATCGAGGGGCTGTCCTGCGGGGCGGACGATTACGTCACAAAGCCGTTCCGCGCGGGCGAGCTGCTTGCACGCATAGAGGCGAACCTTCGCCGAAGTCAGACTATGGGCACGATAGTAAGCGGGCATATCGAGTACCGTCTGTCCGACGGCAAGCTGTTCGTAGCGGGGGAGGAAAGGACACTGCGCCGAGGCGAGAGGGAGCTTCTCGAGCTGTTCCTGAAGAGCGGCGGCAGGCTCCTTAAGCGCGAGTACATATTCGATACGCTTTGGGCGAACGACGCCGATTCGGTCGACGGGAACACCCTTTCCGTGCTCGTTTCGAGGCTCAGGAAGGAGCTCGGCAGTTATAACGGCAGACCCGTTGTAGAGACCGTGCGCGGCGTCGGTTACAGATGGGCGCTGCCATGCGTAACGGGGAAATGAGGCTGATATGAAAAGATACTCTGCGGTGATCATCATAACGGCGGTCGTCAGCTGTCTGCTCCTTGCGGGGGAGGCGGCGTTCTTCACGGCAAGGATGCGCATGGGGCTTGAAAGCCTTGCCGACGCCGTAAACGAAAACGGACCCGGCAAAGTCAACGAGTATGCGGGCGCGCTGATCGGCGCCTCGCCCTCAGGAAAGTCGGCGGAGGAGGGCAGGGCGGCGCTTAAAGCAAGCGGCTATTCTTCGCTCCCGGTCGATCATTACATGAGCAGGCTCGTTCCCGACGGCGTGTATTACGGTATCTTCGCAGCGGCGATCCTTGTGATCGGCGGCTCAGCGCTGTTCCTCGCTGCTGGAAGAAGACGGCGCATAAAGTACGAAGAGGAGCTTACACGCCGCGTCAACGCCGCGCTTAAAGGGGAGGAGCCTTTCAAAGCCGGGACGCCCGACGAGAGGCTGATCGCGAAGCTCTTTTCACAGGTCGACCGGGCAAACGCCCTGAGAGCGGATTCGGCGGACGAGATAAGGAAATATGTCGAGAACGTCGCGCACGAGATCAAATCTCCCACGAGCGGCATTCTTCTGAATCTCGATCTGATGGAGCGCGGCGGCATGACGGAGGAAAGACTCTCCGCCGCAAGGGAATGCGCCGCCCGCATCGACGCATACACGTCGGGGCTTTTAAGCCTTGCGCGCCTCCGTGCGGGAAAGGTCCGCATGGAATTCGAAAGCGCGGATATGATCGAGCTCGTGCGGGAGACCGCCGCCGAGCTCGAGGCAAACGGTATTAGGGCGGTCGTCTCGGGCGAAAGCGTTACGGTGAACTGCGACCGGGTGCGCGTCAAGGAGGCGGTCAGGAACCTCATCGTCAACGCCGAAAAGCACATGGAGAATGCCGATCCCGTGCGCGTCACCGTCTCCTCGACCGAAAAGGACGTTTCGATCACCGTTTTTGACAACGGTCCCGGCGTCCGAAGCGGCGCGCTCATCGAAAGATACGCCGTCGGCAGCGACGACGGCACTTCATTCGGCATCGGTCTTTCCCTTGCAAAGGAGACAGCCGTCCGCCATTCCGGCAAGCTCGTCATAAAAAATCCGGATAACGGCTCCGCAGTCGAGCTCGTCTTCCCGCGGTTCTCTCTTAAAACCAGCATAACAGAATAATATATTTTGAAATATCCCTTCCGTGTAAGGTTCCTGTAAGATTGGTTTGTTAAACTTATACTGTAAAGGCGCAAAATCTAGCCGCCGACAGAATTAAAAGGAGAAATGCCATGAGCGACTACGGATGGGGAATGTTCAAAAAGGGCTTGAAACGCCGCAAAAAAGAGGTCAGGCGCATGCGCGTGATGACCTGCCTTGCGGTGTTTTTTCTTGTGTTTACGCTCCTGTTGCAGGATAATCTGAACGCCTACAGGATGCAGGCGAACTACATGAATTTCGGAACTTGGGCGGTCAGAGCGCGCGGCGATTCCTTTGAAAACGAGTCTTCTCTCGTGCCGTGCGGCAGCATCCGCCGCGGCAGCTCGCTTTATCGGCTTTATCCCGGCGCGCTCGAGATCGACCCGCTGACGGATGAACCCTATGGCGATTCGCGTTTTGACGTTATACCCGAGGAACATATAGAGATCGGATTCGATAATTCATACCGAAATCCGACGACGCTCGCAATAGGGACATTCACTCCGGAATTTGCCCGTCAGCAGCATATCGAGCTTTACGATGGGCGCTGGCCGGAAGCAGATAATGAGATTGTGATGGAGCTTTATGCGCTTGAGATGCTCGGCGAGAGTTATGAGCTTGGAAAGGAGATCAGCTTCTATATCGCGGAGCATGACGATATGGTCTATATCTATTCGGAGTGTGAGCGGCTGTATCTTGAGGCTTGCGAGGCTTGGAAGAAGGCGCACCCCGGCGAGACTCCGCCGGAGGACCCGACAGGGATCGGAGCTGACGGCGAAGACGATTATGGGGACGGTGTCGAGCCCGAAGCGGAGGACGACGGCGCGGAGCCCGCTGAATACGGCGAAGCTTCGGAAGCTGTTCCCGACGGGGATCGGTATCCCGAACGCAAGGATTTTACTCCGGAGCGTGTTTTCGGAACAAAGAAGCTCAACAAGGTAAGCTTCAAACTCGTCGGAACGATGGAGCGTTACAGCGTTGGCTGGGACAATATGACGCAGTGCATCGTAAACGGCATGGACTTAAACCCCGATCTGCCGTCCGCCGTGATCACGGCAAACAGATTCGACGAGCTTGCCGTGGATAAGGTCGAGGTATTCTTTTACGAACTCTCGCCCGATCTCAAAAAAGGCAGGGTGTGGGAAACGGCTGAGGAATTGTTCACCTCGTTCGAAAACAGCGGAAAGCCCGACGAATCCCTTTTCGTCGTGAACCGTTCCGCATTCACCAATCCCCTTTGGGGAAATGCGGGCATGTATCGCGGGATGACGGTGCTTTTGATTGTCCTCAGCGCAAGCATCATCGCTTACCTTATGGCGTCCTATCTGGGCAAGCGAAGGCTGTTCTTCATGCGGATGAGGGAGATCGGCGCCACGACCTTCGAGGTATTCTCCATGGCGGCGTACGAGTGCGTGCTTTCGGTGCTTCCGACGGCGTTCGTTTCGCTTGCCGTCTCATATATCGTGGGCTTCTTCGCTGCTTTCATCGTGGGAAGGGCAACGGGAGTTTCATTCGCGTTCGCGTTTTATCCGGGCACTCTTCTGACGATACTCGCCTGTATTGGGTGTACGCTTGCGCTCTCGCTTGCGGCGGCGCTAATGATATTCGCAGGGCGGGGAATAACCGCAAGGAGAAGGATACTGAGCCGATCCGCCGCCCGGTCCGTCAAACGCCGCAGCAGAAGGATGAAGCGATCCAAGCGCGCATACCTTTCCCTCGGCGAAACGCTCGTCAGGGACAGGCGTTCACATGCGTTCAAAACGGCGACGCTTCGTCTCATAAGCATTTTTGTTTGCGCCGTCATACTTTTCTGCACGTTTATATCCGCCCATTGGATAAAGAACTATAGATCCGTCTGCGCCTATTACTGCGACGTATCGGCGGTAGTGCAGGGCGTTTTTGTAAGACCGACGATGCGGATCCCGTATAAACCGAACAAATGGGGCAAGACGCCGAACGAACGTGAAGGCTCCTCCGGCGCCTGTCAGACGGTAAGGACCGTCATTCCGCGCGCCTTCGCAGAGGAGCTCTGCTCGCTTCCGGGCGTAGGAAAGATCAATTGGTGTTTAAGGGATACGGGCAATGTGCGGCTCAGCTGGGAAGGCAAGGAGGAGGATCCCTTCTTCAATACGGTTTACAAGGCTTTCCTTGAATCGCAGAATCATAACCGTGACAGATGGGGAGAATTGGATCTCAGCGAAAAAGGCAAGAGATATATGGAGTCCCGCGAGCCCGCAGTATATGCGGTCTACGGAGACAGCGATCCCGAAAGGCTGTGGAAACTGTTTTCCAAATGGCTCGATCCCGCTGTCGCCGACAAGGAAAAATTCCTTAACGGCGAGCAGGTGATCGTAATGGTGGATGACGAGGGCGTCATTATACGCGAGGGAGCCGGGAATTATCATACGGATACCGGCTTCGTGCTGTCCGATTTTCCGGAAAACCCGTGGGATGAGCTCGGACATTCCTTTGAGCCCGGGGATACGATAACGTACGTTATCAGAGACGATGTATCCATAGACCTGTGTATCGCGGGAGTGGTCCCGTCTTCAAAGGCAAGGGAGGAGATATCTTCGCTGCCTAATGGCAATATGCGGTTCAAGAACCATATCATGCAGCTCATCGGCTCGACTGCGTTTGCTGAAAAGGCGGTGGAGCTTGCA
>JAEEGJ010010182.1_pt1 | contig 24656 bp, 16 predicted proteins | sample 8958761 | NCBI WGS metagenome assembly JAEEGJ01 (sample SAMN16246546, study PRJNA631951) | gut metagenome | biome: gut microbiome; feature: rumen; material: RS-attached | host: Bos | place: Iran: Karaj | collected 2018-10 | reverse complement strand
CTCAACATCTCAGCCCGCGACCTCGAGACCCTCGAACAGTCCGACGGCACAGTGGATGTCATCGTGTCAGCCCCACATGGCGTAGATTACACGATCGGCCAGGACATGCAGCAAGTATCCAGCAGCAAGAAGCGCGCTCCACTCTTCCGTCGTCATCATCGCCGCTAAACCATAGCCACTCTCTCTTATACAACATATATAATATATAACAAGGAAGAAGAGACTCTCAATGGGAGTCCCTTCTTTTTTTGTCATGAAACAAGAAATCAACCTTTTAACCTCAATATGTGACCTTAACTGAGAATGACAGGCAGTGCCCTGAATCGGGGCAGTGCTTTTGAAAACAGCAGTAGGCTTGGTGTGGGTCGTTGAGTGGGGTGTTGTGTGGTAACATAGTGGGGCATTGTCCTTGGTATGAGTGAGGTGTTGTCGGCAGGGGGAGGAGAGACGGCGTTTCGAGGGAGCTTTGGTGCCGGTAAAAGGGTGCTTTGGTGCCGGCAATCCATTGCTTTGGTGCCGGGTCTTTTGGAGGAGGGAGAGAGCTGGACAATTCGGACAAAGGACAGGGCTTTTTTTGTGCGGTTGGGTTTTCCGCTTGCTGGTTAGTGGGGGATTTTGCTGGTTAGTTAGGGAAATATTTCTGGTTAGTTAGAGAAATTGCGGTCTTCAATTAGGCATAAAGGAGGGAGAAAGTTGGGTTTCTGTGTGTTTTGTGTGAGAAATGGATGATGAATGATAAGAAATGAATGTATTTTGATAAATATATTGATATAAATATTGTTAATATTATTTAAATTATATATTTATCTTATTGATTGTCAGCTGATGTGGGTTTTTCTGATTTTTGGCTGGGGCGCAGAAAAGGGTTGTCGAATTGTCCGAATTGTCACAGAGTTAGGGTTTTAAATTTCAGGAAACATCACTGTTTTTTCAATAACGCACAACTATTTCTCGGCAGAGGCAGGTTATCGGGCAATAAGGGTCGGTTATTTGGAAAGGTAATGGTAGTGACTGTCACTAATGATTTTTTTGCAACCCTTAAGGGAAACAATTGCAGCCTTACGAGGAAAAAACACGCTCCCACGTGGGGACAAAAAGGGGCTGACAAACGAATGTCTGTCAGCCCTCTTGTATAGGGTTTATGTAAAATGCTCGATTAGAAGCTTACGTAAGCACCGAAAGAGATGCTGTTGCTGAGACCCATGTCGAATGTGTTGCTCTTTACGTCGCCCTGCTTGTAGAAAGCGTAACCGAGGTCACCAACGTGTGCTACGAGGCTTACCTTGTCAGTGAGACCGTAAGAGATACCTGGCTTGAAGCCGAGAGCCCACTGGTTGCCATTGTCATCTACACCGCTGTAGTGGATCATTGTATAAGAGAAACCACCGTCAACGAAGAAGGTGAAGTCACCAGTCTTAGCGAACTTGTAACGAACGTAAGGATTGATAGTGAATGCGTTGCGGTTTACATCATCGAGGTTGCCATCGAAAGTGTCAAAGTTCTGGCTTCCTGCATAATATTTGCCATTAGAGTTCTTGTGAGAGAGACCAATGGTCAAAGCGATGTCGAACTTGTCGTTGAGTGTGTAACCAATCTCAGGGAGAAGGTTGAAGGCAGCGGCTGCGCCATGCTTGTCACCATCGATAGTTGTCTTAGTTGCGCTGAAACCAACTTCACCGCCGACCCAAACCTGTGCATTAGCTGCGAGGGATGCAACTGCTACGAGAGCAGTAAGAATCATTTTCTTCATAATTTTCTCGTTTTTTATCAATTAGTTTTTCCTACTCTGTTAACAACGTCAGTCCGAGGTTTTCGGAATCCCCTCTTTGTGGATGACGGTGCAAAGTTATAGCCTTTTTATATATCCTCCAACACTTTTTAACTAAAAAAGTATTAAGAGACTAATTTTCGGTACAAATAGGACAAAATGTGTAAAAAATAAATGAATTTATTTTGTCATATCGGCATTTTTCTCTTACTTTGCATGCTTTTAACATTGAATTATGGGAGATAGCAACGATTATAAGTACTTAACGAAGATTGATTATCCTGTTGACTTGCGCAAGTTGAAGGTGGAGGAATTGCCTGCCGTGTGCGATGAATTGAGGCGTGACATCATTGAGGAGTTGGCAATGAATCCGGGTCATTTGGCTTCGAGCTTGGGTGTGGTGGAGTTGACGGTGGCGTTGCATTATGTGTTCAACACGCCTTACGACCGCATTGTGTGGGACGTGGGGCACCAAGCATACGGACATAAGATTTTGACGGGGCGTCGTGACCAGTTCTGCACGAACCGCAAATTGAATGGTCTGAAGCCTTTCCCTCATCCTGACGAGAGCGAGTATGACACGTTCTGTTGCGGACATGCCAGCAATTCCATTTCGGCAGCGCTGGGTATGGCTGTGGCGGCGAAGATGAAGGGTGAGAACAGGAAGGTGGTGGCTGTGATTGGTGACGGTGCGATGAGTGGCGGATTGGCGTTCGAAGGTATCAACAACACGGCGAGCACGCCTAACGACATGCTGATTGTGCTGAACGATAACAATATGTCGATTGACCGTAGTGTGGGTGGCATGAGGAAGTATCTCTTGCAGTTGACCACCAACACAACTTATAATAACATCCGATATAAGTTGTCGCAGAAGCTGTTTGGCTGGGGCATCCTGAACGAGAAACGTCGCAGGGAACTGATTCGTTTCAATAACAGCCTGAAGTCTGTCTTGTCGCGTCAGAAGAATATCTTCGAGGGAATGGACATCCGTTACTTCGGTCCTGCCGAGGGAAACGATGTGGTAGAGCTGGTGAGAATCCTGCAAGTGGTCAAGGAAATGAAGGGTCCGAAGTTGCTCTACATCCATACGACGAAGGGTTATGGCTATGCACCTGCTGAGGAGGATGCGACCATCTGGCATGCGCCGGGTAAGTTCGATCCCGACACGGGTGAGCGCATCAAGAGTGATGACGGCACACCTCGTCCGCCGAAGTTTCAGGAGGTGTTTGGCAAGACGCTCTTGGAGTTGGCACAGAAGAACGAGAAGATTGTGGGTGTGACGCCAGCGATGCCGACGGGCTGTTCGATGAACATCATGATGAACGCGATGCCTAAGCGTGTGTTTGACGTGGGCATTGCCGAAGGTCATGCGGTGACTTTCTCAGGTGGTATGGCGAAAGACGGGCTGCTGCCGTTCTGCAACATCTATTCGTCGTTCATGCAGAGAGCATACGACAACATCATCCACGATGCGGCGACGATGCGCCTGAATATGGTGCTCTGTCTTGATCGCGCAGGATTGGTGGGTGAGGATGGTTCGACCCATCATGGAGCGTTCGACTTGGCGTTCCTGCGCCCCATCCCGAATCTGACTATCGCTTCGCCCTACAACGAGATGGAGCTGCGCCGACTGATGTACACGGCTCAGTTGCCCGACAAGGGTGTGTTTGTCATCCGTTACCCTCGTGGCAGGGGCAACACGGTGGATTGGCAATGTGAACTGGAAGAGGTGCCTGTGGGCAAGGGACGCAAGTTGAAGGACGGTCAGGATTTGGCCGTGTTGAGCATTGGTCCTATCGGCGTGGAGGCAGAGAAAGCGATTGCTATCGCTGAGTTGAAGTCGCTGAACGATTCGCCTGACGCCCCCTTGAACATCGCGCACTACGACATGCGTTTCCTGAAGCCGATTGACGAGGAAATCCTGCACGAGGTAGGTAAGAAGTTCAAGAAGGTGGTGACGGTGGAAGATGGTGTGATCTCAGGAGGATTGGGCAGTGCCGTGCTGGAGTTCTTCGCCGACAACGGCTATGAAGTGGAAGTGAAACGAGTGGGCATCCCCGACAAGTTCGTGATGCACGGCACGGTGCCTGAATTGCGACAGATTTGTGGAATGGATGCACAAAGCATAGCGGAGACACTCTCAACCCTAAACTCTCAACCCTAAATTTCAACTATATCATGAAGATAGTGATTGCTGGTGCAGGTGCCGTGGGCACTCATTTGGCACGCATGCTGTCGAACGACCGTCAGGATGTGGTGCTCATCGATGCTGACGAGGGAAGACTCTTTCGTCTGGGCAGTGAGTTGGACATCATGACGCTGGTCAAGCAACCTTCGTCCATTCAAGGTCTGAAGGATGCGGAAGTGAATCGTGCCGACCTGTTCATTGCTGTCACTCCCAACGTGAGCGAGAACCTGACGTGTGCCATGTTGGCCAAGCAGCTGGGTGCAAAGCATACGGTGGCACGTGTCGATAATTACGAATACATGAAGCCCGAGAGCTTGGAACTGTTCAAGAACATGGGCATCGAGTCGCTGATCTATCCAGAACTCTTGGCAGCCGAAGACATCAAGGCCAGTGCCAGGTACAGTTGGGTGCGTCAGATGTGGGAGTTCAACAATGGCGAACTGCTGTTGCTGAGCGTGAAGATGCACGATGCAAACCCGATTGGCGAGAAGGAAATCAGCAATAAGGAAAATCTGTTGGTGGGTCATACCCTGAAGGAGATCGGTATGGCACATGGGCACAACTTCCACGTGGTGGCGATCAAGCGTGACGGCGAGACCATCAGTCCGTATGGTGACGAGAAGATTCTGCCTCGCGACCTCGTGTTCTTCATGACCACCAAGGAGAATCTGGGTGAAATCCGACACCTGACCGGCAAGGACGATTATCCAGCCGTGAAGAATAGCCTCATTATTGGTGGCGGCAAGCTGTCGGTGCGTGCCTGCTGGAAGTTGGAAACCATCCACGACGGCATCAAGCTGATCGAGCCAGACAGGAGACGTACGGAGGAATTGCAGTCACTCGTGTCGCCCAAGACGATGATTCTGGAGGGAGAGGGATATGATATGGACTTGCTGAACGACGAGGGCTATGGCAACATGGAGGCGTTGATTGCGTTGACCGACAATGACCAGCAGAACATCTTGGCATGTGTGGCAGCACGTCGTCGAGGCATCCGCAAGACGATTGCCCAGGTGGAGAATCTCGACTATTTCGATATGGCGAACGACCTCGACATCGGTACCATCATCAACAAGAAGCTGATTGCCGCCAGTCATATCTATCGTATGCTCCTGAAGGGCGATGTGGACAATGTGAAGATGCTCACCATCGGCAATGCCGACGTGGCTGAGTTTGTGGTGAAGCCTGGTTCGAAGGTGACGAAGAAGCCGGTGATGGACTTGCACTTCCCTTATGGTGTGAACATCGGAGGTATGTCGAGAGACGGCAAGTCGATGCTGGTGAGTGGTGCCACGCAACTGCAAGCCGACGACAAGGTGGTGGTGTTCTGCATCGACAACACCCTCAAGAAACTGGACAAGTTCTTCAAGTAAATGATCAACTGGAAACTCATAGCGAAAATCATGGGATTCCTCCTCTTCATCGAGGCAGGATTGCTGATGCTGTGTCAGTTTGTCAGTTGGATATATGATGAGGGCGTAAAGGTGTTCTCTCCTGCTATTGTTCTCGCGCTGGTGCTAGGTGTTGTGGGTGTGTTGCTCGGACGTCATGCTGGCAAGAAGATGGGCAGAAAGGACGGTTACATCGTGGTGTCGATGGTGTGGGTGCTCTTCACGCTGATTGGCATGAGCCCTTTCTTGCTCGATGGACATGTGCCAGATGTGGCCAGCGCCTTCTTTGAAACGATGTCGGGCTTCACCAGTACGGGAGCCACCATCATAGACGATCTCGATGCGATGCCCAAGGGTTTGCTCTTCTGGCGAAGTCTGACCCAGTGGATTGGTGGTATCGGTATCGTGTTCTTCACCATCGCCATCCTGCCTGCCTTTGGTGTGGGTGAAGTGAAGCTCTTTGCGGCAGAATCGACAGGTCCCTTGCACGACAAGGTGCATCCACGTATCTCTGTAGCCGCTAAATGGATTGGGGGAGTGTATGTCGCGCTGACCCTTCTCTGCATCCTTTCGCTGCTCATTTGTGGCATGCCCGCATTCGACGCCATCAATTATTCACTTTGTACGACAGCAACAGGAGGTTATGGCACCCATTCAGCCCTTTTGGGCGATTACTATCATTCACCGGCCATTGAATACGTGCTTATCTTCTTCATGTTCATTTCTGGTGTGAATTACACATTAATATATTATACCATCCTCAAGGGAAAAGTGAAGAAGTTCTTTAGCGATGCCGAACTGAAGGCATACCTCATTGTTGTGTTGGTTGCATCGCTGATTTGTACCTTGGTGCTGGTCTTTGCCGATACAGCACATGATGTGGAACTTGCCATCCGACAGAGCCTTTTTACCGTCATCTCCCTGCAAACGACAACAGGTTTGGCAACGGTTGATTATACCCTTTGGCCTGTACAGTTGATGCCCGTTCTTCTCTTCGTCATGTTTGCAGGTGCCTCCTCTGGCAGCACCAGTGGTGGTTTTAAGTGTGTACGTCTCAGCATCATCTATCGGGTGTTGAAGAACGAGTTCACACGCATTCTACATCCTCGTGCCGTCACCCCTGTCAGGATGAACGGAAACATTATACCGACCAATGTGGTGCAGATGCTTTTGGGTTTCGTAGCCCTCTTCGTCTGCTCCCTCTTCTTGGGTGCTTTCGTCTTGGCGCTGAGTGGTGTTGACCCCAACGATGTGCACCCCAACTTCGACTACTACGAAGCTTTTGGCATTGCGATGTCGAGCATCAGCAACGTAGGACCTGGCATGGGTTACTACGGTCCCGTCCATTCGTGGGCCATCCTCAGTCCTGTCGCCAAGTTCGTCTGCTCCTTCCTCATGCTCATCGGACGTCTTGAGATCTTCCCCATCATCATCCTCTTTACTCGAGGATTCTGGAAGAAGGGCTAACTGTCCAACGCTAACCGCTAACCCAATATTACAAACATAAACATAAAACCTTATGAAGAAAACAATCCTGACCGCAGTGTCGATGCTGGCACTGAGTGCGAATCTGGCTACAGCGCAAGTCAAGCTGCAACCAGACCAAATCGACAATGTCTTGAAGGCGATGACCCTCGAAGAGAAAGCGATGCTCGTCGTGGGTGGCAATCGCCGCATCGAAAATCAAGGAGACAACGGAATGGTGGGAGGTCATGCTCATCAGGTACCTGGTGCTGCTGGTATGACACAAGCCATCGACCGCTTGGGCATTCCTGCTACCGTATTGACCGACGGTCCTGCTGGTGTGAGAATCTCACCCACACGTCAAAACGACTCGCAGACCTACTACTGCACGGGCTTCCCTGTGGGTACGGCTTTGGCTTGTACGTGGAACGTCCAACTGGTGGAGGAAGTGGGCAAGTGTATCGGCAATGAAGTGCTGGAATACGGCTGTGACGTGCTCTTGGCACCCGGCTTGAACATACATCGTTCACCTCTCTGTGGACGTAACTTTGAGTACTATTCTGAAGACCCCTTCGTGACGGGCAAGATTGCTGCTGCTTACGTGCGAGGTGTGCAGAGTCAAGGTGTGGGTACGTCGATGAAGCACTTCGCCGCCAATTCGCAAGAGACCAACCGTATGGGTGTGGATGAGGTGATGTCGCAGCGTGTGCTGAGAGAGATTTATCTGAAAGGATTCGAGATTGCTGTGAAGGAGGCAAAACCTTGGACAATCATGTCTTCTTACAATAGGATCAATGGCCCTTTCACTCAGGAGAACGGCGAACTGCTCACCACCATCCTGCGTGATGAATGGGGTTTTGACGGCATCGTCATGACCGACTGGACGGGTTTGCGCAATACGGCTGCACAGATCAAGGCAGGCAATGACTTGATGGAGCCAGGTGCAGAGTCGCAAATCAAGGACATCGTGGATAAGGTGAAGAGTGGGGCGTTGGCAGAATCCGACCTCGACATCTGTGTGAAGCGCATCCTGCAGTATCTGGTCAAGACCCCCAGTTTCAAGGGGTATAAGTTCTCCAACAAGCCTGACCTCAGAGCTCACGCCGCTGTGACTCGCAATAGTGCCACAGAGGGTATGGTGCTGCTGAAGAACGAGGGGAATGCGTTGCCCATGAAGGACGTGAAGCGTGTGGCTGTGTTTGGTACTACTTCTTATGACTTCGTTGCTGGTGGCACAGGCTCAGGTGACGTGAACAAGGCCTACACGATAGACCTGATGCAGGGTCTTAATGAAGCAGGCCTGGAAGTGAACAAGAAACTGACCAACCTCTATAAGAGTTACCAGAACTATCAGAACAGCATCACGGCTGCCTCTCCAGCACGTGGTGGTTGGTTCTGGGGCAAGGCTGTGTTGCCTGAGATGCCTGTGACCCGTCCTGTCATCGATGTGCAGGCTCAGGAATCTGATATGGCAATCATCACCATCGGCAGACAGGCTGGTGAAGGAACTGACCGTACAGAAGACGGCGACTTCACGCTGTCCGACACAGAGCGTCAACTTATTACAGATGTGTGCAACGCTTTCCACTTGGCCAAGAAGAAGGTTGTTGTGGTGCTCAATATGGGTAATGTGCTCGAAACTGCTTCGTGGAAGGGAATGCCTGATGCCATCCTGCTGGCTTGGCAACCAGGTCAGGAAGGTGGTTACTCTGTGGCTGATGTGCTCACAGGCAAGGCGAATCCTTCTGGCAAATTGACGATGACTTGGCCTGTCACCCTGCTCGATGTACCTTCCAGCGCCAATTATCCCAATGTGCGACCAACTGCTGCCAACCGTCCTCGAGGTGGTAACAACAAGATTGAGTTCCAGGATTACACCAAGCACATGGAAGGGCTCAACGTGGGCTATCGCTATTTCAATACAGCCAAGAAGGAAGTTGCTTACCCCTTCGGATTCGGCTTGAGCTACACGACCTTCGCCTACAGCAAACCCGCTGTTAAGGCTACGAAGGATGGTTTTGTCGCTTCTGTGACGGTGACCAACACGGGTGCTGTGGCAGGCAAGGAAGTGGTGCAGCTCTATGTGTCAGCACCATCTGGCGGCCTTGAGAAACCAGCCCGTGAACTGAAATCCTTTGCAAAGACCCGTGAACTGAAACCTGGTCAGAGCGAGACCCTCACGATGACGGTCACCAACTACGACTTGGCATCCTACAACGAAGCCACCCAGAGTTGGGAAGCTGCTGCCGGAAAATATACCCTTGGCTTCGCTGCCAACGTGGAAGACATTCGCGCCACCGCTGTCTATTCCCTCTCCAAGCAGCAGACAACCAGGTGTCATGATGTGATGAAACCCAATATGGAACTTTGAGCAGAATAGATTCTCTGCATAATAGAATTGGGCGAAACACTTGGTGTGTCTCGCCCAATCTTTGTTATAGGGTCTATCTTCTTATTTTGCTATCAAGAGGCTGTACTTCTTCTTTCCCTGTTGCACGAGGAGGTACTTGCCGTCGAGCAGGTCGGCTGTGGTGAGCAGCTGATCTGGAGCGGTGGCCTTGTCTTTGTTGATGCTTACACCGCCGCCCTTGACGAGGGTCTTCACTTCGCCCTTGCTGGGGAATATCTGAGCGTGGTCAACAGTCAGGTCGGCAAGTTTCACACCTGCTTCGAAGAGGCTCTTCTCCACCTCGAACTTAGGTACGCCTGCAAAGACGTCGAGCAGGGTCTGCTCATCGAGCTTGAGAAGGCTTTCCTTAGTGGATTTGCCGAAGAGGATATTGGAAGCTTCTACTGCCATATCGTAATCTTCACGAGAGTGCACCATTACCGTCACTTCCTCAGCGAGACGCTTCTGGAGCACACGGCGACCAGGATCTGCATCCTGCTCAGCGATGATGGCTTCAATCTCTTCCTTCTCCAAAGAAGTGAAGATCTTGATGTAGCGCTTCGCATCCTCGTCTGGTACATTGAGCCAGAACTGGTAGAACTGGTAAGGAGAAGTGCGATTGCGGTCGAGCCACACGTTGCCACTTTCCGTCTTACCAAACTTGCGACCGTCGCTCTTGGTGACAAGAGGACAGGTGAGGGCAAAGCACTCGTTGCCGTTCATGCGGCGAATGAGTTCAGAACCTGTGGTGATGTTACCCCATTGGTCGGCACCACCTAGCTGGAGCTTGCAGTTCTTGTGTTCGTTGAGGTAGTAGAAATCGTAGCCTTGCAGGAGCTGGTAGGTGAACTCCGTGAAGCTCAGACCATCACGTGCCTCACCGTTGAGGCGCTTCTGTACAGACTCCTTTGCCATCATGTAGTTGACGGTGATGTGCTTACCAATATCACGTACGAAGGCGAGGAACGTGAAGTCCTTCATCCAGTCGTAGTTGTTGACGAGCTCAGCACGGTTGGGTGCATCGCTATCAAAATCAAGGAAGTGAGAGAGTTGCTTTTTGATGCAAGCCACATTGTGACGCAGGGTCTCCTCGTCGAGGAGATTGCGCTCCTGGCTCTTACCAGAAGGGTCACCAATCATACCTGTAGCACCTCCGATGAGGGCAAGGGGTTTGTGGCCACAACGCTGGAAGTGGCGAAGCATCATCACACCGCAGAGGTGTCCGATGTGGAGAGAATCGGCAGTGGGGTCGATGCCGAGGTAAGCAGTCACCTGTTCCTTCTTGAGCAGTTCGTCAGTGCCAGGCATCATCTGGTGTATCATCCCACGCCATGTGAGTTCTTGTACGAAATCTTTCATGATTTTGTATGTTTGTTTTTTAGTGATTTAGTTGTCTCAGTGTTTCGTTTTGAGGTGCAAAGTTACTCTTTTTCCGTTGCAAATGAGGAAGATTTATGCGTTTTTTCAACAAAAAACACGCTTTTCACGTTGTTTTCTTGCAAAAATAATCTTCATGTGCGAGAAAATGCCTAATTTAGTGCCCGAAAACTGTACTTGTAAATTCAAAACTTAAAACATACAAACTCAAAACTTAATTACTTATGTCATTTAGAAACATCATGCAGGCCGCTGCGCTTGCAGCTTTTTTGGGAGCACCTCTGACGGCTTCGGCTCAGAAGGTGAAGGCTCCATCTGGTGGTAAGAAAATCAGTAAGGAACTTTTGGGCATCTTCTTCGAGGACATCAGCTACTCAGCAGACGGTGGTCTCTATGCAGAACTGATCGAGAACGGTTCGTTCGAGTACAACCCCAACGAACGTGATGGCTGGGGTGCTGGCACATCTTGGAAGACAGCACGTCCAGGTCACTCTTTGGGTATGTTGCAAGTGAGAATGGACAATCCTCTCAATGCCAACAACCCCACTTATATGCGTCTGCATACAGAGCGTGTGAAGGAGTACTACGACTATGCTGGTTGGAAGGGCTTCGGTCTGGAAAACGACGGTTTCGACGGCATCAGCGTGAAGGCTGGCGCGAAGTACGACTTCTCTGTGTTCTTCCGTAACATCGGTGCTGCCAAGCAGGTACGCGTCGTGCTGGCTGCTCCAGGCGGATGGGGTCAGAACCCTAAGGTGCTGGCTGAGACCACACTCAACGTGAGCGACACTTCTTGGAAGAAGTATGAGGCTACGCTGACATCTTCAGAGGACTGCACCAACGGTATTCTGCAGATTCTGGTATTGAATACAGGTGACCTCGACATCGATATGGTTTCCCTCATGCCACAGGACACTTATAAGGGTCACGGTCTGCGCAAAGACCTCGCTGAGGCATTGGCAGGTCTGGAGCCTAAGTTCATGCGCTTCCCAGGTGGTTGCGTTGTGCACGGTGGTGGTGACGGTTTCTGGGACACCTACCGCTGGAAGACAACTATCGGTCCAAGAGAAGAGCGTCGTGGTTTGAAGAACACATGGGGCTATCACCAGTCAATGGGTCTGGGTTATTATGAGTACTTCCAGTTCTGCGAAGACCTCGGTATGGAGCCACTTCCTATCCTTCCTTGCGGTGTGAACTGTCAGGGAACGAACGGTGGTTGGAGCATGCGCACACAGGCTCAGGATGCTGTGCCTATGAGCGAGATGGACGAATGGGTGGACGAAGCGCTCGATCTCATTGAGTGGGCAAACGGCGACCCTGCAACCAGCAAGTGGGCAAAGATGCGTGCTGACGCAGGTCACCCCAAGCCTTTCAACCTGAAGTATCTAGGTCTCGGCAACGAGGAGAAGATCACGAAAGAGTTTGAGGAGCGTTTTAAGTATATATATGAACGTGTGCGCGCGAAATATCCTAACATCGTGATTGTCGGCACAGCTGGTCCTGGTTCCCACAAGGGCAATCCTGACTTCGACAACGGTTGGCGCATCGCTGAAGAGACTGGTGTGGACATTCTCGACGAGCACTACTACGAACCTCGCAACTACTTCCTCGACAATCAGGCCAACTACGACAACTACCCACGCGACCGCAAGACTAAGGTGTATCTGGGTGAGTATGCTGCCAAAGACAAGAAGTTGGCTGATGCCCTCTACGAAGGTCTTTACCTCTTGGGTGTTGAGCGTAATGGTGACGTAGTGTCAATGACCAGTTATGCACCTCTCTTCTGCAAGAAGAATCACGAGAGCTGGAATCCAGACCTCATCTACTTTGACAACGAGAAGGTGATCCTTACATGCAGTTACTATGTGCAGCAGATGTTTGGTACCACAGCCGGCGACTACTACTATGGTGATGTAGCTAAGTTCCAAGGTGGTGACAAGTATCAGGGCACTTCCGCTGTGCTGAACACAGAGAAGGGCGAACTTTACATCAAGCTCATCAATGCTGCTGAGGAGGCAAAGACTGCAACCATCGACCTGAGCAAGTTTAAGGTTCCTGCAATAGCACCTATGACAACGCTCACAGCTAACTCCCTCGAGGCTGAGAACAACTACGACGCACAGCCTGTTGCTCCTGTCACGAAGGACATCAAGATTGCTAAGAAGATGACGCTTTCCGTTGAACCTCGTTCCGCTAACGTGATTCGTCTGAAAGTGAAGTAAAAAAGAGAAAAAATGAAGAAATGCACAATTGGCAACGTCAATTGTGCATTTTTTTATGCTGAAAAGTGAAATTTTCTTCTCCAATTCTTGTTCTTATTCAAAGAATAACCTATATTTGCACTTCAAATAGAAAAAGAATATAAACCTTTGATTCATTCAGAAACACCAGAAAGACCTTGATTCGAATAATTCAATATATCCGAAATACGCTCTCCGCACGTATCTGCTGGTGGGTATTGCTGTCGGTCACCATTCTGTTTGTGGCAGCCCTCCTCATCATGTTCCGCTATTCTCACCATGCAATTGAGAAGGAATCGTTGGCAAAGGCAGAGCAGATGCTGAACGGAAAGGTGATGGACATCGAGAACATGCTGCACAGAGTGAATGTGGCCACGACGAATATGCGTTGGAACGTGGAGCAGCACCTGGATGACCCTGATGCGATGGCGAAATATACCATGCAGGTGGTGAGAAGCAATCCGGACATTGTGGGTTGTGCCATCGCTTTCGAACCCAACTACTATCCTCAGAAAGGTGAACTCTACATGACATACGCCTTCCGGCCAGAACCTGAGTCGGATGAAATCTTGCTGAGCCAAGACCCCACCATCATCCAGCCCAACGAGTTCAAGAGTGTGCCTTATGTGGCGGTCAACTGGTATTTCATTCCCAAGGCGGAAAACACAACCTGCTGGGTGAGACCTCATGCACCTGACGATACGATCAACTCGACCATCGTGACTTGTTCTGTGCCGCTTCACGACAAAGAAGGAAACTTTATTGGTGTGGTGGCTTCCGACATTTCTGTGGAAGACTTTTCTTCCGCCATCCTTGAAACCAAGCCTTTCCCCGATTCTTATTGTGCGATGCTGGGTGTGCAAGGCACTTATATCGTCTATCCTGACAGCACCTATCTGTATCATAAGATGGTGCGCGAAGTGGTGAAGGACGAACCCGAAGATGTACGAACAATGATTGAATCGATGTTGGCAGGCGAAGACGGCATCCGCGCTGTCAATATGTTTGGCAAAGACAGTTATGTGCTGTATAAGGGGTTGAACAACAAGCACTGGAGTGCTTGCATGGTATGTTCGGAGAAGGACATTTTCTATGCCAACAGGCGCTACCAGATCTATATGTTGATCATCACCATCATGGGCATCTTGCTCATCACCCTCTTCTGCCTCTATTTTGTCAGCCGTCAGCTCACCCCGCTCGACATGTTGGCAGATTCAGTGGAGCACATCGCGAATGGTCAATACTCTGAGCCCATTCCTTCCACCCACAGAGTGGATGAGATTGGTATCCTGCAGAACAGCTTTGGAGCGATGCAGACCTCTTTGTCGCGCAATATCCAGCAAATCAGTCAACTGTCTGAAACGCTCAAGGAGAACAATGAGGAATTGGCTGAGATTCATGCACATGTGAAGGAGGCCGACAACGTGAAGATGAATCTCATCCATAAGATTGCGGACAAGATGATTATGCCGATCAAGGAGATAGAAGGTGTCGTCAACCATTTGGAGGAACGTCGTGAGAGTGTGACGGTGGACGACGTTCGGACTATGTCGGAAGAGATGATGGTTCACACCAAAGCGATTACTGATTTGTTAGACCAGATGCTTGACATCCCTAAGAAGAAAAAGAAGACCTCATGAAAAGCCCCATCTACTATATTAACCGCTCTCTGTCACTGAAGCTCTGCTTCGGCATCCTGCTCTGTGTGGTGATTGTGTTCTCGCTCAGTCTGGGTTTCCTCTACGAGCGTTCACGTCGTATAGTGAGACTGGAGGCTGCGGCACATACAGAGCACGCATTGGACAACATCTCTCGCCGTGTGACGAACTACATTGACGAGGTGGAGGTTGCGACGAATAACATCGAGTGGTTGGTGATGGAGAACCTGCGACCCGACTCGCTCCTGAACTACTCCCACCGCGTCGTGGAGCAGAATCCCAACATCAATGGATGCTCCATCACGATGGAACCCAACTTCTTCCCGGATTACGGGCGCAACTTCTCTGTTTATTCGCTGAGAGGACCCGACTCGATTGAATCCGTCTATGAGGCACCTTACGATTACTACGATAAGGTTTGGTATAAGAAAGCACGTGAAAAGAATGAGGCGTGCTGGGTGGATCCCCACAACGACTTCAACGAGGGCACCTTGTCTTCGCCCGTCATGATTGCCTCTTATAGTTTGCCGCTGAAAGATAAAGATGGTTATCTTATCGGCATCATCTCCACCGACCTTGCCATCACTTGTCTCTACCAAGCTGTTACGGCAGATAAACCTTATCCCAACTCCTACTGTGTGATGTTGGGTGAAGATGGACACTATTTCGTGCATCCCGACCGTCTGAAACTGGTGAAGGAGAGCATCTTCTCGTCTGTTGATGCGCAGAAGCAGCCTGACATGATTATCCTGGGTCATGAGATGACATCGGGCAAGAGGGGAAATATGCGTCTCGACATCGACGGAGAACCCTGCATGGTGTTCTACAAGCCCGTGGAAGGAACCCCGTGGAGCATTGCCATCGTGTGTCCTGAAAGCGACATCTCCAGCACCTACAACCGTTTGTTCTATCTCCTTGTGCCGCTGCTCATCGTCGGCTTGCTGCTGATGCTCGTGGTGTGCTGGAAAATCATCAATCACTTCATCCGTCCACTTGACCAACTGGCACAGCAGTCACGCTTCATCACGGCAGGACACTACGACAAGATGCTTCCTCAGACCAAGCGTAAGGATGTGGTGGGACAGTTGCAGAACAGCTTCATCGCGATGCAGCAGTCCGTCAACGACCATATCAACAGCATCAAACAGGTGAATGAGGAAATGGAGAATCGTAACAACGAGCTCCTGTCTGCCAATCAGATGATTGAGGAAGCCGACCAACGAAAGGCCACATTCATTCATGATGTGTCGCTCCAGATACGTACGCCGCTCAACATCATTGCAGGTTTCATGCAGGTGTTGCGTGAGACGCTTAACGTGCTGCCAAAGGAGGAAATCTCTGCCTTCACTGATACGATGAAGCAGAACGCTGCCACCATCCATAGAATGGCGAATATGATATTCGATGTGTCGAGACAGGATGTTCAGCTGAAGCTCGACTTGTCGAAGGAAGTGGAGGTGATCCCGGTGGTGAAGGAAGCTATTCAGACCTTCGAGGAAAAGGCAACGCCAGACGCTGTGACTTTCAACTTCATGACTCCGCTGCCTGACAATCACGCGATTCACACCAACCGTCTCTACTTGCTGAGAGTATTGCGTGAGTTGCTGCTCAATGCCAAGAAGTTCGCTTCGGATAAGCAGGTCAATATGCTTGTGAGAGTGGTGGATGAAACCAAGCTTCAGTTCATCGTTGAAGATAAGGGTAAGGGAATCTCAGAAGAAGAGCGTGGTCACATCTTTGATCCGTTTGTGAAGCTCGACAGCTTCAGCGAGGGTTTGGGACTCGGACTCGGCTTGTCCTTGCATCATGCCCGTCTGTTGGGTGGAAACCTCACGCTCGACCCCACCTACAAGGAAGGCGCACGCTTCATCCTCGAAATCCCCAACTCCTAACCTCAAACTTCTTACCTCTTACTTCTTATTCAGGAACTCAGCAATTCTGTTCCTTAACATTTGGTATGTGTCGCAATCCTTGAACTGGGTATTGCGGCGCAGCATTTGTGCCGGTTGGAACTGACTATGGGAATAGCAGGCCAGTTCGTTGTTCATCTGCTGATTGTTGCCTCGTGCCAGCATCTTGATGTCCTTCTCCCGTTCACGTCGCAGGATGGTGCAGACGGGGGTCAAAGCGGCATCCACCACATTCTCCATCAGGTGATGCCCCTGAATGAAGAGATAGGTGTTTTCCTTCCTCAAACCCAAGCCTTCCAGTTCCTGCTTCAGCGGCGTGAGTTTTCCTTTTGCATCCTTCACGTGCTGCTGCAACCAAGCCAGCTTCCGGTTCACCTGACGACGCACCCGTTCCAGCGCGTCAATGGGCTTGAACACATTCAGCTGATCCACGGCCACGATGTTGTTGAAGTTGTTCAATGGGAAGTCGTTGAAGCGTCCACATCGATGCAGCCACACCATCCACACAAACAGCTCGTAGATGATTTCTGAATATTGGCGCAGATACTCCTCGAAGTTGAAGAGGTTGCGGTCGTTCAGCGTCGCCATCACACACACATTGTGCAACGAAGGCGCATAGCATTGGTAACTTTCGATGGAATAAGCGTAGGTGTGAATCACGTAAGGGTTGTCCAGCATCTTCTGCGATGAAGGTGTGTGACGTTGCAGCAGGTAGTCGAGGTCGGCATCCACACATGCAATCATGTAGCCTCCCAGCGACTCGCCCAACTTATTCATCAGCGCCGTCTTCTTGCCCCTGTTCAGGTTCGTGCGCGACGGCAGCATCACCTCAAATGCCGTCTGCTCATCCTCAAACTCGCTCAGCACGTTTCGCCAGAAGAAGATGTCGTCATAGCTCTCCACATACACCACCACCTTCCGCTTCCGACTCTTAGGCCTTAAGCGGTTCGCTGCCTCGATGTAGGCAGAGGTGATGTTGGAGGTGAGATGCCTGGACATATATTTTAGTTTGTAATCTCATTCACTTCTGTCACATTGCTCATCCACCCGTCCATAATCAGGGCAGGGGAGTGCGTCGAGAGGATGATTTGTGCATTGGGGTTCAGTTGTCGGATTAGGTCGATGAGACGTTGCTGCCAGTCGATGTGGAGCGAGATTTCCGGCTCGTCCATTAGTAGGGCGTAGGGTTCGCGGTTCTCCACCAGCACCGTCATCAGGATGGCCAGCATCTGCTTCTCGCCGCTCGACAACTGGTAGGGCGTCAGGATTTGTGGCTCCTTATCCCCCATTGGAGCTTGGATGAACTGGATTTCGTTGCTCTTCCTGTCAATCTTCTTGTGCGTGTCGGCAAACAGTTCGTCAATCATGTCCTGAAACTGCTTCTTCGGCGCACTCACCTCAGCAGCCTTCATCTGGTCTTCAGGATCGCCGCTGGTCAGCAGTTCGATGATGCGGTTGCCGATGTTCACCTGATAGTCGAGGAAACGCTTCTGCAGACGATAAATCTGCCAGTCGAGCTCCGTCTTCACACGTGAGTCGGACAACTTCTCCAGCAGGTCGCTATGCAGCAGCGGACGGTCGAACGAACGGATGACGTCGAACTTGATGTACGTCGCGTCCTCCGGCATCAGCTTGATGGTCACTCCCTGTGGTGCATCCTTCGGCACAATCTCGTCGCGGTCAATCTCAGCCAACGTTCTTGCCGAATGGTTGATGATGGTGCTCTTGCCCACTCCGTTGATGCCACTGAGGATGTTCACGTCGGGTTGGAGGTTCCAAACCACGTGTCTGCCACCCTTCCACAGCGCCTTGATCTCTATGCTCTGGATATAATCAGCTCTTTTTCTCATAGTCGTACAGGTTTTGTCGCGGCAAAGTTAATAATTTTTTCGTACCTTTGCAAAAAAGTTGCATTTTTTTTGAAACGCTTCCGTTTCTGAGGTGTATGCTGTAGTAGAAAGGCATGATGACGTCAAGGTGCTTTCGAGAACGGAAACAAAAAAGCAACAATAACTAAATAAAGAAAATGAAGACAAAAACAATTGGATTGATGGTGGTTCTGGCAGGCCTGCTGTGCTCGTGTCAGCAACAAAACCAGCAAAGCTCAGAAACGCAAGGAGCGGAATTCGATGCGTATTGGAACACAGGAGATTCCCTGTCTGACATGAAACGACTCCACAAGTGGGAAGCCTACGTGGAGGAACACCCCAAGGATGAGATAGGATGGAGAAATCTGCATCACGCGATGCTGATGAGTACTTATTGGAAACATGAACTGAAGGATTTTCCTCAGAAGGAGGAGGAGTTGATGAAGCGTGTGAAGGAAGCCATTCCTGACACCTACACCTATTATCTCTTGGCGATGGAGACCTGCCGCGATTACTCTAAAGAAAAGAAATATGCTGAAGAAGCCATCAAGCGGTTGCCCGAAACGATGTATGAGGCGGACTACAAGACTTGGTGCCGGTATTTCCTCAGGGAGGATAAGGATGAGAAGCGTCTGAAGGACATGCTGACGCGCTACTACAAGAGTGGGCTGCTCTCGCCCGATATGCTCTACTTTCACTACAACGAATTGCAGGGAATGGAAGAGGGAGGTATCTATTTCGGTGAAGCAGAGGAAGACCTCATCCCCAAGAAAATGATTCAGCTGGTGCTGGGCATGCACCAAGACAAGGTGCTGGTCAACCGAAATGGCGACTGGTACAAGATCTGGAAGGCGTGCAAGGTGCCAGGACCTGCTGAGAGCTGGGCTGAGACCACCCCAATGGATGACGCAACTGTTTATTGGCACACACAAACCCTCAAGATGTTGGCTTGGATAGGAGATCATAGTGAGCACCCCGTCTATTACCCACCCTCGTATTTGCATGAAAAGCTCAGAAAGAAACTTCCCAATGAATTGTTGAAGAATCTCTACAACGAGGGACTGCTCCTGCGCTACTCAGCGAAGCCCTACGACAACATCGCTGTGACCTGCCGAAACATAGAGGAACGCTATTCGCTCGACTACCTCTACCTCCCCTTCACACCATCGAAGGACAGCGAGAAATATTATTCCGATGCCACAAGTTGCACATACCAAACCATCGTTTTGTTGCAAGGCATTCTGCCCCACTATCAGCAGTATGACCCCCAGCGATGCCATTGGCTGAGTGGTGTGTTGCTCAAGACGATTGAAAGAAGGCTCAATAATGAGTTCAGCGAAAGCAGTGTAAAGGAAATCCGTCAGTATTACGAAGCCACGAAATCAGCAGAGCAATGAGTATCCTCCTGTTCAAATCCCATCGGCAGATGACCGATGAAGAGCTGATGCTGCATGTGAGAAGAGACAGCGAGTCGGCATTTGAAGAACTGTACCGTCGGTATGCCCGACGGCTACAGGGCTTCTTCTTCCGTCAACTGGGTGGCGACAACGAGGCGGCTGCCGACTTCACCCACGATGTGTTTCTGAGAGTGTATGAGGCAAGAGACAGCTATGCAGAGGGCAACAACGTGGCCACTTGGTTCTTCGCCATCGCCTACAACCTGTGCAAGAACACCTATCGTCACAACGAGCATGTGGTTACCTTCCTCGCCACACTGGACGCTGAGCCTGTCAGCGAAGAGGATGTGGAAGTGAGGCTGACCCAAGAGCAACAGGAGGCTGCCGTAAAGAAAGTGCTGATGTCGCTGCCGCCACCCCTGTACCTTCTCTTCTCCCTCCACTACGAAGAAGGACTCACCATCCCCCAGATTGCACAGATTGAGCATCTGTCGGAAGGAACAGTAAAAATGAGAATCCATAAAACAATGAATATCATCCGTCAAAAATTGGCAAGTATATGAACACACATTCCCAACAACCCCAGAACATGAGCAATGATGACATCATTGCCATAGCCAATCGCATCCGCGAAGAAGAGAACAGCCAACTGCAGGTGCGCCCTTGGAAATCGCGCAATCGCATCGCCTGGTACGTTGCCGTTCCAGCCGCCTGTCTTGTGAGCTTCTTCCTTGGCTACCTCCTGCGCCCTTCCAATATGGAACCAAGCTCACAGGATATAGCATCTCTCGGCAACCACGACACCGTCTATGTGCAAGTGCATGACACCATCTACCAGTTCAGCGATATGCACAAACCTGTGCAACCACGTTCCATCACAGCATCCAACCCGTCTGAGCCGAGGAAGATTGGCGTCTCTGTATTGGAAGACCACATCCACTACGACCTGTTGGCATCCAATCACAATGAGTACTACTAAATCATTCATCCAAGTTTCGCAAGCCGTATATTTTTTCAAAAGAATCACAAACCTTGCAATATCGTGAAATCATGATGAAAACCATCATCACCGCACTGTTTGCCCTCGTCGCATTGGCGGGACAGGCAAAGACTTACAAGACCATCAAGACACCTGTGGCGATGGCATGTGTGAATGTGAGCAACGGCGAACTGAAAGCCCGCGAGGTAATTATGCGCGACACGGCGACAACCGTACATTTCACGATAAAATATGAGAAAGGTAATCATTTCCGCTTCTCTAAGGAGAGTTACCTCATGGATGAGGACGGCAACCGCTATCCGTTGCGCTCGGCCGAGAGAATAGCCCTGGATGCATGGGTGCAGTCGCCTGAAAGCGGCGTGACCGACTTCACGATGCACTTCGAGCCGATGCCGAAGAAAGTGCAGGTTTTCGACTTCATCGAAGGTGATGGCATTGGAGCATTTATGTTGCTTGGCATCCACGATAGCAATACCAAGCTAAATGCCCCTACGATGCAACAAATATCAGCAGCCAATCCTTTTACACTCCCAGACTATTGGTTCAACACAGCCGCCATCACCATTCGCGGACGTATCGAGGGGTATGATGCAAAACACTTCGGATTCAAATCGTTGGAAGGATATGTGGGCGATGTTTTTACGAAAGAGAACGGCATGATGGTCATCGACATCGCTCCAGACGGCTCGTTTGAAAAACAATTCATGGCCAGTTATCCTGTCAGATCTAAATTTTATGCCAAAGAGACTGAGGTTGAATTCGACGAGATACCCTTTTTTGCCCGTCCGGGCGAGATCATTGACATCACCGTGCGGAAAAACGCTAACGGTTACTACGAGTGCCTCTATCATAACGGCAGCAGCCACGAGGTGGAGCGATGGCTGAAATCGAAGTTGATGACGGGCTATCTGAGCAATCCGCTGGCACTGTTTCATGGCACCTTTAGCGATGCTACGGCACTGGCTGAGGAGGTGTGGCAAAATATGCTTTACCGCATAGGCATGGTGAGCCGTCGTGACCATTTCACACCGCTGGAGGTGCAGTTAGCACTCTCCGATGCACAGGTTTATCTGACTACCGCCTTATTGGATTATGCTATGACAATGAAATTCAGCGTGAGGAAACACGTTGACGGTGTGTATCATGACGAGATTGTTGACAGCGTCAACTGGAAAGCGCTCAATGACGCTAAGAGTTACCTGACTTTGCACCGCATCGATTTCAACAATCCTTTGATGATGTCAAACGACCATTTGTCTCACCTTGTCAACCGCATCCAGTATGCGCAACCTGCTCAGCGAGCCTACTTCAGCGCTACAGGCCAGAAGCAATTGGATAATTACTATGCCATGATACGCGAAATACTCGGCACCAAGGAAAATACACTCATGGCTCAACTCTGTGTGTACCAGCAGATGTTGACGGAGTTAAGAGGCGTCCCTACCGAAGAATCGAAATACACGATGGTCAGCAACACTTTTACGCATCCCTACGTCAAAGTCAAGGCCGATGAATTCTACCGTCGGGCAATGGCGCAGACAGAACTCTCAGCACCCATTCCCGATGCACCGATGGCCGACCTCATCCGCTCACTTTGCGCCAAATATCCTGGCCGTATTCTCGTCATCGACTTCTGGGGCATGAGTTGCAGCCCCTGCCGCAGTACCATCCAGTATAGCAAGAAACAGCGTACCGAGATAGCTAAGCGCGATGATGTGAAACTCGTCTTCATTGCAGGAGAAAGAACGACTGAGGGCAGCGATTCCTACAAGAAGTACGTGGCCGAGTGGCTGGCCGACGAAGAGACGGTCTGCGTCACCAACGCCGACTTCACCCGCCTGCAAGAGTTGTTCCGTTTTGACGGCATCCCTCACTACGAGACCATCACACCCGACTGCTGCCGTGTCCGCGATGACTTGCAAATCCAAGGCTTCCACAACTTCGACTATGAACTGAAACGGCTGAAAGAGAAACTCAAATAAAGCGATATGAACAAGAAAACTATCATCCCCACACTGCTCGCCCTCTCTTAAATTGCTGAAATGAAACATCTGACACCATATCTCCAAAACGAAACATCCCTCTCGCGGTTGAGGGGGATGTAATAACTATTCATTGCTCATTGCTCACAAGTGCCTCGATGAACGCGAAATCGAAGTATCATAGTTTCGACCATAAAGTTCCTTTGTACGGAGTTCTTCAAGTGCATCGAAGGTACCATCACGCCAATAGTAATTGATCTTGGGGCTGGCTTTGTCCCAGATGTCTGAACAGAGTTGAGTCCTGTCACCATCTTCGAAGGTGATGAAGGCTTCGATAGCATTTGCTTGTTCTTGGTTCAGATGCCTCTGATATGAACAGTTGCCCATTTCAACCAAAGCATTAACCGCTGCATCAAAGAGATGGTCACGATGCTGAAGCTTCTCGTGGTATGAGTCCCAGGTTCCGTCAGCGATACGGAGGGCATCATCATGAAGCGGTTTAAGGGCTTCGTCCTCCAGTTCCAGGCAGGTGTCTGTCTTTGCCATTATCTTGGCAAGGTCAAATGCGTCGTTGACGTATGACTTGCGGCCTGCCTCCGTTTTCTCGCTACTCATAGCTTTCTGCAAGAAGTCTTTGATGCCCTTCGTGAAATGCTTCATTCCAGCCTTCCATTGGTCAACAATAATCTGGGCAGCCTTCTTGAAGTTCATAGAAAATGTTGAAAGTATGAGTTCGCGTACAACTTTCAGACGTTCCGCCAATGCTTTATTATATTTTTGGGATCCGGCCAGTTCCTTTTCAAGCCGCTCGATGGATTCTTGCTTGTTAGCCAACATAGTCTTAGCCTCTGCTTTCATCTGAGCAACGGCAGTTTCCTTCTCGGCTATAGCTGCTTCCTTCTCAGCGACGACCTTTGCTATTTCCTCTTTGTATTGCTTCTCGCGTACCTTCATGTACTCTTCCCATGTAAGCTGTTTGCCTTTCTTGTCACCACTTGACCAGACAAAGGTATGACCGCCTGCATCAACGGCCGTCTGGGCTTGTCGAAGTTCCTCCTTGTGAGCTTCGTCTTTTTCCTCAAAGGCCTTCCTTACGGCTGGACTGAGGTTAGAGTTAAACATCTTATCGAACATAGAAGCTTTGGCCATCTTTTCTATTTCTGCCTTTTCTTGGTCTATGTTGTTCTGAAGCTCTTTGATCTGGTTTTCCTGCTTTTGGATGATAAAGTCGTTTCGCTCCAGATGCTCGCGTCCAGTTTCGGCCTTACGCTTGCCTCGTTCCATTTCTAATGTCTCAGCGGCCAAGTCTTGTAATTCTTCCATATCCTTCTTACCGAGTTTGAAGGATTTGCCCGTCTCATGGTTCATCCAGTCCCAGATGATATGGGCGTGGAGATTCGGTTTCCAGGTTGTAGGATTATCAGGGTTCTCGTAGTGACCTTCGTCCTTGTGGATGTGTATCTGAATGGCTCTAATGCCCCATCTCTCATGCACCTTATCAGTGTACTTCAAGAGATCATTCATTGTCGTGTCTGGCTTGATGTTGACAACACTCTCGCGAATGGGACTGCTGCCATTGCGTTCTTTCTGTTTGCCGTTTTTGCCTGTGACCATTACCTTTTTCTCTTGCATGGCTCGGCCTGTCTTCTGCTTCACCATAGCTTTAATGGCTTCATAGTGCTGCTGGAGGGTGATCCCCTTCATATCAGGTGCGACATACGATTCATTATCCGGACTCAGATCGGTACGGACATACAATATTCGGGGATTGAGCGAGGCGATATATTCTGCATCCCGCCTGTTGTGGCGTTCGCTCTGCTCAATGTTGCACGGCTTTACGTGGTCGGATGCTTTAGCTGTTGTATTCATATTGTATTTACTATTTTTTTAATATTGTATCTTTACTATTTTATGAAATTATGAATTTCAGTATTTCTCCCATTGTGGGGTATCGGGGTGAAACCCTGATTGGAGGGTGCAGGGAGAGAGTCACTTCCTGCTCAGGGTTCTTAGGGGCAGAT
>JAEEGJ010010176.1_pt1 | contig 24661 bp, 25 predicted proteins | sample 8958761 | NCBI WGS metagenome assembly JAEEGJ01 (sample SAMN16246546, study PRJNA631951) | gut metagenome | biome: gut microbiome; feature: rumen; material: RS-attached | host: Bos | place: Iran: Karaj | collected 2018-10 | reverse complement strand
CGATGCAGATTTCGCTAAAAACTTCGCTGCAGGTGCAGCACTTCTTGATAGCAACTGTGGCAACGGCGCCACAACCGATAATCAATGCTCTTGCCATTTTTTGTTTGTTCCTCATTTGTTGAGAGTTAATCCATCGGGATGGCGATCCCGGTAGAGAATGTTACTAGCTAAAATTTAGGAACTTTTGCGTGCTGCGTGCGGAGCAGAGCGCATAACAAGTCTGTTTTGCATCGTTCCTGAGCACTTCTTTCATGTCATTCCCCACTTGATGGGGAATCTCCTTGCACGAGACATGTATTGGGCGTTCCCTTGCCCATGGGCAAGGTCGGGCTATATTCTAGGGGCAATCGCCTTCGCTACGCTCGCCGGTTACCTCCTAGAACGGAGCCTTGCTCCGCCCCCAAGGGGTCACTATCCCTAACGCAAAATACCCTCGCGGTTCGCTACCTTGACGGCTCAAATTGGCGAGTATAAATTTTAGGGCATGACCTACTATTTTATCAGCGATTTGCATGTCGATTTCTATGCACCAATGACCCGCACCGTCGCCATGTTGCGCAAACATTTCGAAATCTTTTTCGAACGAAACTTTCTGCCGGCGGATGCTTGCTGCATTGCGGGTGATATCGCGAACGACTACTTCACCTACGTGGAGTTCCTGAAGTTCATCGCCGAAAAATATAACACGGTTTACGTGTGCTTCGGGAACCATGATATCATCACCGAATACATGGGGCGTTTCGGCTCTGACCGCGATTTCACCACATCTGAAAGCAAGATAAAATACTTCCTTGCCGAAGCAGAAAAAATCCCGAACATTCAGTTGCTCGAAAACCGCATTGTGGAAGGCGTCGCCGGTTGTATGGGAATGTGCGATTTCAAGTACAAGCATACACCTGCTGCCTCCGAAATTGCGAACAAAATCCTATGGGCTACACGCTGGTTCGATGGCCGCCATTGGAAATACATGCAAAACAATACCGACAAGCTCTGGCGACATTACGACAGAACATTTCGCGAACTCACCGCTCGTCGCCCGAAAATCATGATGTCGCATTTTCTGCCACTGGAATTCGAAATGGCTGAACGTTATCGACAGGATCCCTACTCGAACTTCTTCTATTTCCACGGGGTTAAATACCTTGAAAACTTAGATGATGGGAGCATTTGGCAGGCGGGCCACACCCACACCGCCATCAAGCGCGAGTACACCGACAGGTTCGGCAAAAAGCACCTACTGCTCTGCAATCCCGTCGGCTACCCTGACGAGAATCCCTATGCGGAATACGGGCTAAAACGGGAAGATTTTTTGGTGGAAGTGGGGTAGTAAAAATGTTGATTCCTGCATAAATACGACAATTTTTCGCAATATTTTAGCTTTTTTTTTTGCATTTAACATTTTGAAATGTTAGGAGGGAGAAAAATGTTAAAACATTTTTTTGTGTATTACTAAGTCTGTACAAACCTACTACAAATTTTCAAAGTTGTAGTTGTTTCCTGGAAATTTTCCAACGAAATACGGAATATCTAAACATTTTCCGTATTTCGTTGAAATATTTGACCATTTTATCAATCCCTGTTTTTTCTAAAAGTGTGGGGATTACCCCCTCGGTTCCGGCTCTTGATTTTTTTCCGCAAATAAGCGATATTTGGGAAGTATGCTGAACAGAATCAATTATAGACAGTTGAATATTGACATATTCGAAGATACGGCGAAGCGTTGCCGAATGAATGCGCGTCTTCGCAAATCAATTGCTCAATCGAGGCAAACTCAAAAATTCACAGGCGAATCCGAAGATGTCCCTTGCGTTCATCGGAATGTTTTTGCGAATCGAGCTAAAATCGTCGTTTCGCAAAAGCGGACTCTCGAGGCGGCGCAGGCGTATGCGGACACCAAGGTTGCGGTTCTCAACTTCGCTTCGGCATCGAATCCGGGTGGGGGAGTCACAACAGGGGCTAACGCGCAAGAGGAATGCATTTGCAGGTGTTCGACTTTGTACAGTTGTTTGACGGATCAAAAAATGTGGGAACTTTTTTACGAACCGCATCGGCGTCAAAAGAATTCGCTGCATACGGATGATTGCATCTATACGCCGAGCGTGACTGTTTTCAAGACTGATGCCGCGGCCCCTGAATTGCTCGATGAATTTGACTGGTACGATGTAGATGTCATCACATGCGCTGCACCGAACCTTCGCTATGGTGATGTTGTTATCTCATACGAAGCTCTCAAGCAACTTCACAAGAAACGACTTCGTCGTATTTTGGATATTGCCGTCAACAACGGTGTCGAAAATATTGTATTGGGTGCTTTTGGATGCGGGGCGTTCAAGAATAATCCAAAAATTGTGGTTGATGCAACTGCCGAGATACTCAAAGATTATTTTTTCGCTTTCAAAACTATCGAGTTTGCGGTATTCTGCCGTCCTGGATTCGAACTGAATTACAGGGAATTTTGCAGGCTACAGGATGGATCGTGATTTTCAAATGACGTGTTTAGCGTTTCGCTCGACGCTTTTGGATTTCGTCTAGCGGAAAGCCTGAAATAATAGCGATTTCCTCGTCCGTCAATTTGGTGTTGGTGAACATGGCGTCGACCATTTCGAGCTTGGTATCTTTAATCTTGGCTTCAATTTCTTCTTCTTCGACTTCGGCAATGGACTTGTAGCCGTAAACTTCGCTGCATTTCTTGAAATCCATTTTGAATTGCTCCTTGGCTTCGCCTTTGAACCACTTTTTCAAATATATAAAAGTTTGAGTGAGAAAGTCCTCCGCTTCTTCGCGGGGGAGCGACTTGAGTCCTGCCATGGCCGCTTTCAGATGTTTCTTTAGTTTCTCTCCGTTAAAAACATACTTTAATGCAACCAGTGCGAGTGCAATTTTTGGTGATATTTGCGGAATTTCAAAATCTTCGAAGATTTCACTTACGTCAACGACTTCTAGCAAAAACGGCAACCCGATTTTGTGGTAGTATTCAGGATAGTTTGGGTACATCACCTCTTTTTCTATGCGGAATGGATCTTTCCCATTGTACAAGACGATAGCGACGGTTGGAATGTTCTTCTGGTTCCGAAACATAATCTGGAACCAGTATTTGACTAGTTGAGAGATGATTCCCGCTTCAGGATAGCTTTTGTGTTCTTCTATGATGCCGACGAGTAGTTCGGCTTGCTTTGGCTCGTCGCTTGCGATTTTTACGGTAAAAGCCAAGTCGCCGTCACCATGGGTTGCTGTATCGCTGAATGCTTCAGAAATCTCTTGTAGTGTGTCGAGATTCACCGTCGCAAGAAATTGTGCGAGATTACTGTTTTTTCGAGATGCCAGTCGAAGAAGTTCCGCTGTACGAACGGGATCCTTCAGCACCGAGCGAACGTAAGAATCGTGCGAAAAATTTTGAGTCATAATTGTCCCTCCATTAAGTTTAGAGGTTCAAATCTATAATGGCAAATTTCGAAAAAGTACAACATTGTAAATTTTGCAATCAGTTGTTTGCAAAACCGTTCGTTTTGTCAACTATAGATGTAGCGCTGTTAAAAAAATGTGATATCGGTTACGCTCGTTTTTATGGGAAAATGGTATTTTAAAAGAGATTCTATTACACCAAAAGATTAAGGAGCCTTTCTATGTCTCAGAAATTATGGAATAAATGCAAAAAATGCGGCTGCGATAAAATCGAAGGCTCCGAAAAGCTCTGCAAATCCTGCAGGGATAAACGTCGCGAATTTTGGAGCGATATCAAGAAGATTGTGGGCGTTGGCGGTGCCGCCTTTTTAGTGCTCATCGCGGGCGGCAAATTAACGAAAAAGTCCTAATTTTTTACTATCGTCAGCGTATATCCGCGGATTGTTCTTAAAAGTTAGTTTGTGGAACGGTTTATTTCTGAGATGTTTGTTCGTCAACACTTTCGATTGTGGATACAATCCAGTCTTTGACATTCTCTTCGGATCTTGTCGGAGCGGTCATTTCTATGGCGACAAAATTTCTTTGGGGCGTTATGCGGAGCGCTACGCAATGAATGACATCGGGGTCTTTGGGATAGTGACAACTGTAACCATAGTTGAGTTCATTATTGTAGGTTGCATCTTCTTTGATTGCCGATGGATAGTAATTTGTGAGAACGTATTTGATGTAAAAATCGATATATTCTGGGTCGCTCAAGTTTTCTGCTGGGTGAAAGCTTGTGTCGGCTTTCATATATCTTGGAGCCATAGCCCTGATTCTTGTAATGACATCGTCTTTGATAAATGTAAAAGCGGAGAGACTCCATTCATAGGTGTAAATAGGGGTTGCGTATTTGTATTCGTGATTTTTGTTGATGAATTTGAGGTCAATTTCTGTGGGTACTGGAATTTCTGTATGGAGATACAGATTGCCCGTCAAGAAACGATAGTTTGTGTATGAAGGATTGCTGCTGCTGGATCCTGCACAACCCGCAAAAAAGAGGGCGAATGTAAATGTAATGTATAAGATAAATTTCTTCATAATGCTCCTTTTTTTCCTGAAAATAATAAATTATTCGTTAGATTTTTTTACTATCGTCAGCGCATATCCGCGGATTGTTCTCAATCGCTTTGTTTTCGGGTCGATGGTCACTCCCCAAAATCCGGTGGAAAGCTTCAGGGAAATTTCTCGGTCAAGATATTTCCATTTGATGGGAACGTCGCTTTTGCCAATCGTAAAATCCTTATATTCGAGCGGCTCGACCCAGTCGGTGCGGTGTTGTCGAGAGGCTATGGAATCTGCCTCCATACGGGCTTTAAATAACTTTTTCTCTTCTTCAGGCCATGACTTGAATGCTTCTTCAATTAGGTCCTTGTCGGCTTTGTATTCTCCCGTCTTGTCGATGTAGGGGAAAAATTTGGTTATCCAACCATTGATTTTAGGCTGCGTTCCGCTTCCTTTGCCACGAGGCACATCTTTGTAGATGCTTCTCCAAAATTCCATGTTGTATTTTTTTTCAAAAGCATTGACAAATTCATTGAGTATCGGGTCGATTTGTTCTGCCCACCAGGGCATGTCGAGAATGTTTGCCAGATTGTCGAATGAACTTTTCAGTTTTTCCCAATCTTCTTTTTTGCCTTTGATGAAAATTTGCGGGATACCACACAATGTCATTATCGTGTAGGTGTAGTATTCCGAGCTAATGGCCATGAGCATCGTCTTTGAAACGAATTTGTCTATGGCGGTGGAGGTGGAAAAATCGACGTCGAAAGCGGTTTTTGTCGTTTCGGGCAACTTTTGGTAGAGCGTGTCGTATATTTCGGAGATGTTCTTTTTCCATGCTGTTGGCGGAGCTTGCGGAGTTAGGGAATTGTCGATAATGACGATATTCGTATCGGATCCGTCTTGAACAAATTTCCCTTTGAGTGCATTGCGGTTGTTTTTGACGTGCATGCGGATGCCGTCCATAATCAAAAGCCAAATGTCGTCGGGGTAAATTTCGATAGAGTGGTGGTTTGCAAAAGCCATTCCGACCATGGCAACAAACGGGTGCGGAAAAGTGCGGTGCTCTCCGCTTATTAATTCTTGAATGTGCAGTTTTTCTGTGCGTTCGTCCAGCAAAACTTGGCTACCGCTAAAATCCATGATTTTGGTCATGGCGTATTTGGGCGTTTCTTCTTTGATGCTCTTGTCCCTGACAATTGCATCCGCAAATGCAGTTCCGAGTCCGACCGCAAAAAATAGAATAGGAATAAACTCGTTCATTGCTTGGAATATACAAATATTGTACATGTGTGATGAATGATACGCCGATATCTTTTGAAAAATGGTATTTTAGGAATATGAATTTTCAATTTCTGTTCCTCTTTTTTGGTGCTTCCGTTGCATTTGCCCAAAACGTTTCCGACACGGTCTCGTTTGTCAACTTCGAAAATCGCGAAGTCGGTGTCTATGGCAATGCGGAAGCCAAGGAGGATTTCAAGCGCAACACCACCGATAAAAGCTGGTGGTATGCGATGGACAAGAACGGTGGCCAAAATTCCAAGATTGTCTATGACGGCGAGGAACACGGCAACGTATTGCAACTGAAATACCCCAAGGGTTGTGTCGGCCCGAACGATAACGATACGCCCGCTTGTGCCGCACAAATTATCCAGCCTCTTGAAAGAACCGCCGATACGATGTGGAACGCCTACGATATCTTTTTCGAGGATGGTTTTGAATTTCAGTTGGGCGGCAAGTTGCCCGGACTTTGCGGCGGCAAGTGCTACACCGGTAACGCCATGCCCGAGACGGGTGACGGCTGGAGTGCGCGAATCATGTGGCGCAAGGGCGGCAACGCGGTTCAGCTGATTTACTTCATGGGGCAGCACTCCGAATACGGCGATGATTTCAAATGGGATCTTGGCGGTAAAATTACGCAAAAACAATTTACGACGGGCAAGTGGCACCGCATTGTAAATAAAGTCTCGATGAATACGGTGAAAACGCCGGGCAAGGGCGAAAAGGATGGCCGCGTGCAGGCCTGGCTTGATGGCGAACTTGTGCTGGATGTCGATACGCTCAGGCTACGCGATTACGACACGTTACATGTCGATAAGTTTTACCTCTCGACGTTCCACGGCGGTAGTAGCACCGAATGGGCGCCTACGCATGATTGCTTCATCCGCTATGACAATTTTACCGTATCGACCGATTCCATCGCCGTCCAGGCGAGCGCGCCCGACAGTAGCGTGGGTGGCAAAGAATCAACTCGTATCATGATGATACACCAAAATCGTGCGGAATCGCCTTTTGCCAAGAAATTCCGCGTTGATGGCACCATAATTGGACCGAAAAAGGCTCATTATGAAGTCAATGTGTGGAAAAAGTATCCCTGATTGGAGTTTTAAAAGTTAAATTGTATCTAAACACACTTTGGAGGAACAATGGATAAGAAAATCCTATTTACACTGTGCGCAACAGCCGCTATGGCTTCTGCTCAAACTGCTAACATCGACGATTTCGAAGACGGAAATGGTTTGTCCAATACCGGTGCGGAAGACGCCTGGTACGCCTATAACGATAAGAACGACAAGGGTGCCTCGTCTTATACGAATACGGAAGATACTTATGGTCTTGTGGTCGTATTGGAAGAAGCTGCTGCTGGCGGCTCGAAGTATGGTGCCGGCCTGACGGGCATTAAGCTGGTCCAGGGCGACAATCCTTACGACCCGTACGTAGTTCTCGGCCTGAATGTTGCTGGCGGCCTTTCTGGCTGTACCACGATTTCTTACAAGTACAAGGGTGCTGGCCATAACTTGAAGGCTGTGATGGAAGGCGACGACAAGGGTGCCTTGACCGAATACAACAGACATCAAAAGGCTATTGCTGGCAGCACGAGCTGGAGCACTGCTTCTGTTCCTGTGTCGTCGCTGGCTCAGGATGCTGGCTGGGGTACCGAAGTCGCTTTGAAGATGGCTAGCGTGGTGCAACTGGCATGGGAAGTCAAGGGCGAAGCTTCCGCCGACTACCTTTACATCGATGACGTGAACTGCGCCGGTTACGCTGGTGGCGGTTCTACGACTCCTGGTGGTGGTGACAATCCTCCTGCTAAGACGGGTTCCGCTGTTGTCATCGACGACTTTGACGATGGTAACACCACTGCTGAAAATCTCGGCAAGAAGGCCTACTGGTACTTGTACAAGGCCGGTGGATCTTTCACCAATACGCAGGCAGCAGACGAATCCTGGGATATGGTTGTGAAGGAAGGAACCAACTCCTATCTCGAGATGAAGGGCATTTCGGGCATTACCCCGGGTGACACGACTTATCCGTCCGTTGGTATGGAAGTCGCTTTCGACGTCAGCACGCTCTCTGGCTGCACGGCTGTTCAGTATGATTACAAGGGCTCTGGCCACCACATGCGCGCCTCGGTGACGGGTGTCAAGGCTGACGCTGGTTATGAACACGTTGCTCCGGATCAGGCAAAATCTGCGTCCTGGAAGACGGTGACTGTTTCTACCATGACTCAGCCGGAATGGGTTGCCGATGCTGCTCCGTCTAGCATCGTGGCTTTCTCCTGGGCTAAGGTTTCCAAGTTGACTTGGGTGGTCGATGAAAAGCTCACTGCAGCAAACCTCGGAACCGACTTGGCTATCGACAACGTGAAGTGCGTTGGCACCCTGCCCACGGCTCCGAAGAACGATGCTATCCATGCCTCCGTTGCTCCTGCTCGCTTCAATGTGGCTCTGCATGGCAATACCTTGCAGATGACTGTTGTGAAGTCTGGTCTCGTGAAGGTTCAGGTGTTTGACATGATGGGCCATGTCGTCGAAAGCCATAGCGAAAACATGGCTGCCGGCAGCTTCGTCCATACCTTCAATGCCGTACGCAGTGGCTCCTACGTTGTTCGCGTGCAGCAGGGCTCCGCTGTCAAGACCTTGAAAATGCAGGTAAAGTAACAATCGCTTATCTATATAGGCATTGTTAATAAAATTTTCATATATTTTTATTGCCTCGGCTATTGTGCCGGGGTATTTTTTTTGTTAAATTTGTTAAAAAACATTTATAGGGAAAAAAATGAACAAAAAAAATTGGGTGATTTGTTTGTTCCTGATGGCTTTCTTTGCGGTTTTCGCAAATGCAGGCCAAACACGGGTCCTTCGAGTGACTATGAATGATGGCTCGACAAAGCTGTTCATGGTCCAGCTCGTTTCCAAAATAGCGTTCACAGCGGTTGCTGCAAGCAGTTCGAGTGTTGCTGCTTCCAGCTCAAGTGAAAAGGCTACATCAAGCAGCTCGAGCATCCAGACGGCATCCAGCTCAAGCCAGAAGGCAACTAGCAGCTCGAGCGTCCAGACGGCATCCAGCTCAAGCCAAAAGGCAACCAGCAGCTCGACCGTCCAGACGGCTTCCAGCTCAAGCCAGAAGGCAACTAGCAGCTCGACCGTCCAGACTGCATCCAGTTCAAGCCAGAAGCCAACTAGCAGCTCGACCGTCCAGACAGCTTCCAGCTCAAGCCAAAAGGCAACCAGCAGCTCGAGCGTCCAGACGGCTTCCAGCTCAAGCCAGAAGGCAACCAGCAGCTCGACCGTCCAGACGGCTTCCAGCTCAAGCCAGAAGGCAACCAGCAGCTCGACCGTCCAGACAGCTTCCAGCTCAAGCCAGAAGGCAACCAGCAGCTCTACCGTCCAGACAGCATCCAGCTCAAGCCAGAAGGCAACCAGCAGCTCGACTGGAAAGACTAATTCCAGCTCTAGCAAGAAGGCTACTAGCAGCTCGGCTGGAAAGACTAATTCCAGTTCTAGCAAAAAGGCTTCCAGCAGCTCAAGCGGAAAGGAATCTGGCATTATAGCCACAGTCGAAAGAATTAATCATAAGTTCTCTTGGAATGCTCGTCAGCAGACACTTCTTTTGTTCTCCGGAAAAACAGCGAATGCGAATGTGGCCGTCTTTGACGTTCAGGGCGTTCGACTTGCCAAGTTGAATGTCGCTCTCGTTCCCGGCTTCAATACTGTCTCGCTTTTGGATGCACACCTTGCAAATGGCAAATACGTAGTGCATGTGAACCTAGATGGTGAGAGTATTCACAAAGTTATCTCTATCGGTAATGGCAAGTAAGGAGGATTGTTAAAATGATTAAGAAATTGTTTATTGTTCTTGCTTTTGCTTGTTCTGCCTTTGCTGGTCAAATTTCAGTCGATGTTAAAACTGCCACTCAAGCCGTTGTGCTCAAGGATGACTTGTCTGCGATAGACTCGCTCCATTTTGCAATCGGAACGAGTGATCCGTATGTTGATTCTTTGTTCTTGAAAGTCGAAGGCGCTCCTAAATTTGGTAACAACAAAGTGTTGCTCTTGTCTTGGATTCAAAACATCGAATTCCTTTCTGCTCCCAAAGACAATGAATCTATGACCGTGTCCGTAGCTGGTGGGGCCATGATGGGGGACAATACTTTTTTGTTAAAGAATGTCAAATCCATGGATTTTATTGATATGGATGATGAACTGGATACGGATGGCGACGGCCTTACTGATGTCCAGGAATTGTTCGTTTATGGGTCTGATCCGAACAAGAAAACCCATAAAAGTAATAAGATTGTGGAAATGGGCTTTTATGATACTGACCTTACTAAATTAGGAGCGGTGGATATCAATGGTGATCAACTTGCTATAAAATTGGATTCTATTACGAACCGTCCAGTCATTGTGAAATTTAAAACGGAAGAACCGGTTGATACGGTGATGGTCACTTACAACGATTCCGCGGTTGCTGTTGTTAAGACCGATGATCAGAATTTCACCGTCAAGTTCCCCCCGAATAAGGTGTCCGAAGAACCTGTGATTGCTGTAAAAGTTGTTTCTGAAGCAAAGCAAAGCAGAACTTACCGTATATCGTTGGCGGTTCCGTTCTCTGTTTCGCCTACGGTAAATTTGATTAATTCAAACGATGGAAAAATGCTTGGTGTTGTATTTACTCCTCAAAAAAGAGATGGTCGTGTTGCCGGGTATGCTATTTTGAGAGCCACTGCTTCTGGGAGTGCTGATAACAAGACACTTGCAAATTTCTCCGTGGAATCTTCTGAGTCCTTTATAGATAAGCTTGTGCCGGATGGAGTTTCTGTTATCGGTGTCATTGAACGTGATGCTTTGGAAAAATACTATGTAAATACTGGAAAGACTAAAGTTGCTTATCTTGATACTGTTGGACGCTTGTCTTCTTTCTATACATACCGCGTGGTAGCGTATGTCAAAGAAAATGTCAAAGGCAAGGACACGTATTTCTACAAGTTTACTAATGTGAGGACGAACGCTGCCGGAAGAATTTTATTCAAATACAAGCTGGAAGCTGTTGGTGTAGAATACTATTATAATAATTGCCGAGCCGATATGAGAATCAAGGCAAAGTTCAATGGAGAAGAGAAATATAATTACTGGTTCTATAACGCAGGGGATAACGATATGAAGGATGATATTGACTGGGCGGATATTCCAGATAATCTTGGTGGAAATAATAATGCAGTCAGTTTGAACAAAGCGGAATATTCTATGGAACTCGGTTCGGGCGGAGTTGAGCTACGTTTAGAAAGTAATATGGATTGTAGTGGGCTTTTTGGGTCTGTAGATGAAAGCGCTGGTCATACTATTAAATGGCCGTATAGTAAAATTGCAGATGGGCTCGAAATGGCAAATAACGGTACGGATCATTTTGATAATCTTAATCATGATGGATACTTCCCAAGCTTGAACGGTTCTGCGGTGTTTTCCTATGGAAAGGGTGGGGTGGCTTACAATAATAGCAACTGCTCATCTGGTTGTGGCAGTGAACCGCATGCGGGCTGGAAATTCTGGTTCAGCTATGATTGGATAGACGATTACGATTTGGTTTTCCCAAATAATTAATACGATAAACCCTCGGTGCTCACCGAGGGCTTTTTTGTATTGATTTGATTTTAGTCGTTTAATTGGAACTATTAGAAGTTATTCTCGTGAATTTCGAAGTAGGATTGCGGGTGGGCGCAAACGGGGCAGACTTCCGGGGCCTTCGTGCCTACGACGATGTGTCCGCAGTTGCGGCATTCCCAGACCTTGACTTCGCTCTTTTCGAACACCTGGGCGGTTTCCACGTTCTGGAGGAGCTTGCGGTAGCGTTCTTCGTGCGCCTTTTCGATGGCGGCGACCATGCGGAACTTCTTTGCTAGGGCGGGGAAGCCTTCTTCTTCGGCGGTCTTGGCGAAGCCTTCGTACATGTCCGTCCATTCGTAGTTTTCGCCATCGGCGGCAGCTTTCAGGTTTTCTGCGGTGTCGCCGATGCCCTGGAGTTCCTTGAACCACATTTTGGCGTGTTCCTTTTCGTTGTCGGCGGTTTTCAGGAACAGTGCTGCAATTTGTTCGAATCCGTCTTTTTTGGCGCGGCTTGCGAAGTAGGTGTACTTGTTGCGAGCCTGCGATTCGCCGGCGAATGCGGCTTCGAGGTTCTTTTCGGTTTGAGTTCCTGCGTATTTGTTTGCCATAATTTCCCTCTTTTTGATAGGTTCGTTTCAAAATATACTTCTTTTTTTATAGGATGCAAAAAAATGCAATGGTCTTTTTTTGCCAAATGATACGAAGTGTATCTTTTAGTTTTTGAAAATGAAAAATATTTATAAAAATCTTTAAAAATTTGAAATTTTCTTTAATTTTGTATCATTTTGCTATTGCATAGAGCTTGTTGAAAACTTAAATTTATACATGTAAGAACAACCTAATCCCTAACCCTAAAACCTAATACTTAACATGAAACCGATAACAGAATATAAGGACTACCGCCTGTACATGCAGGACTTTTACGAAGAGCGTAAAAGGACGAGTGCGTTTTCGTGGCGTGAGTTTTCCAAGCTGGCGGGGTTCAAGTCGCCGGTTTACCTAAAGCTTGTTTGCGAAGGTAAGAGCAGCTTGAGTCTCGTCAAGATGGATCAAGTCGCGCATGCGATGGGGCTTGCGGGTCATGAGTTTGCCTACTTCACGCAAATGGTCAAGTTCGGCAATGCAACTAAGGATTCTGCAAAAAAAGCCGCCCTCCTTGAAATGCAGAAAATCGCTTTGGAACACAAAGTGCGCATGGTCGATGCGGAATCTTTTGAATTTTATGAATCGTGGAAAAATCCAACGATTCGCGAACTCGCTCCGATGATGCCTGGCAAGCGCCCGCTTGAAGTGGCGAAAAATTGCCATCAGGTGATTTCTGCAGAACAGGTGCGCGACTCGCTTGCGTTCCTTGTGCAGACAGGGTTTCTCAAGCGCGAGGCCGAGCATACTTACGTGCAGACGGAAAAGACCGTCATCGGTACAAAAGAATCGCTCCCCATTGCGGTTCGTGGCATGCACAAAGAAATGGCATCGCTTGCACGGACGGCTATAGACAAGTTCCCGATCGAAGAACGTCATTTCACGGGGGCAACGCTAGGCCTTTGCGAAGAGGCATACGCCCGCATTTCGCAGGAACTGGACTCGTTTGTACGCAAGGTGGCTAACATCGCTGCCGAATATGAAAACATCAACCAAGTTTATCGACTGAATCTTCAGTTGTTTCCTTTAACAAAAAAGGTCGAGGAGGAATCCAATGAATAACGTAATTAAATTCACCATGGCAGCGGGTGTTCTCGCTTTAGTGGGCTGTACCGATAGCAATGTCAGCGGTGCCGCGATTGAAGGCAATGCTTTGGCACAGAATAGCAGTTCATCTAGTGACGTTGTAAGCAGCAGTGGGGTGCAAATCCCGAATGGAAAAATTTCTTTTGATACTCCGCCAACGGCTCGTGTTAAGGTTACGGGTGGTGAAGTGATGGAGTACTGGTATTCTGCAGGGGTTAGTTCACACTGTGAAATAAATAATAAACATTATAACAGCCATGTTCAATTCGGTCTTGATGGTGTGGCCAGTCGTGATATTTTGTTAAGTGGTTTGGGAGACAAGTGTGAACCGATTTTAGATTCCTTCAAAAAAACGTGTGAAACTGCTGTTACGGCGATTATTTCTAGTCCAGATACAATCCTTTTTGAGCCAAATTTAAATGATATAACGTGTGATGGTTCGAAAAGTATTTATATCTATTGTTATATCATGCATGGAGTAGAAACGGTTCAATCCTGTACAGACGGAAATTCGTCTTATTGTACATCGGTGGTTGTTGACACGACATTTTTCAAAAATTTTGTAAGTGATTTTACAAAAGAAACGGATGATGTTTGCAACTCTATATATGCAGATGTGACTCTAGACAATTATTCAAAACAGTTTACGGAAAATAATGATGAACTTTCTTTTGATAACCACGTGCTTGCGTTCAGTGGAGGAGGGAATGGTGCGTGGGTTATTAAAGCATCAGATTCGATTCCGCATATTAAAGAAATATCGACCCAGGAAGTGCTTCAATCTTTCCCAAATACGGTTCAATATGTTGGAAATGGACTGTTTTCGGAAAATTGCAAGTTGTATTCAGTATCCTTAGGGATTAATTCGTATTATTATGGATTTGTTTTGAATAAGGTCTCAAAAGATTCTATAGAGATAACAAAAATAGCTCCTGGTGGTAATTGTGAATGTGGGAATACGGACCTTCTAAGGAAAGTTGAATTTCTTGTTAAAGATTGCGATGGTCTGATTGACGAAAATACGGAAATAACAATTAATAGTTATACGAGTTCAATTTGGAAGTGCGGAGAAAATGGATACCCTTCAGATGACGATGTTGAACAGCGTGGCGAATGGTATCGTGCGGACTTGCGCCAATAAAAATCCTCTTTGGGCGTCGAAAATTTCGGAATGATACGTAATGTATCATTCCGATCTTTTTTCTTCGTTTTTTGTTTAAATTTTTACAAATTTTGGGCCCTTTTTTTATTTATGTATCATTCCGACTGTTGTTTAAATCGGTTTTTCAAGATAAATTTATAGATATGAAACCGATTACGGAATACAAAGACTACCGCAAGTTCATGAAGGACTTCTACGACGAGCACAAGCGTACGGGTGCGTTCTCGTGGAGGGAATTTTCGAAACTTGCCGGATTTGCTTCGCCCACGTACCTCAAGTTGGTATGTGAAGGAAAGAGTGGGCTGAGCAAGGTCAAGATGCAACAGGTTTCCAAGGCAATGGGCCTCTCTGGATACGAAGAAGAATATTTTTCGCTGCTTGTGGTGCTGGCCAAGGCGACCAAGGATGCCGACAAAAAGGCAACGCTCCTCAAGATGGAGAAAATCGCCCTTGAACACAAGGTACGTGTTGTTGACAGCGAAGCATTCCAATATTATGAATCCTGGAAGTATCCTGTAATCCGTGAACTTGCGCCGATGATGCCCGGAGCGTGTCCCCGCGACATCGCCGAGGAATGCAAGGAATATGTTTCTGCCGAAGAAGTCCGCGATATCCTCGCTTTCTTGGTAAAGGCCGGGTTCCTCAAGAAGAATGGAGAGAAAGTTTATTCGCAAACCGAAAAGTCGGTCATCGGTTCGCCGGAGGCTCTTCCGATTGCTATCCGTGCCATGCACAAGGAAATGGGCAATGTGGCCGTGCGTGCCGTAGAACGCTACAACGCATCCGAACGCTATTTTACCGGAATGACCATCGGCGTGAACGAAACCAACTATGCGCGCATCGTCGCCGAAATCGATGCTTGCGCTAAGAGAATCGCAGCCATCGCAAACGAAACAGAAAACTTGAATCAGGTTTATGGCTTGAACTTCCAACTATTCCCATTTACAGACAAGATTGAAGGAGAGGATCATGCTTGACTTCAAGAAGAATCTTTATATTGCAGGTGTGTTCGTCCTTTGTGCTTTTTACGCCTGTTCCTCGGACAATCCATCCTGGGCCGGTTCCACAACCATCCCGAACGCGACTGCAGAAAATAGCAGTTCTTCGGAAAAAGTCGCCAGCAACTCTTCGGAAATAAACACCAGCAGTTCTTCCACCAATTCAACAGTTACGAAACAAGACATCGTCTTTGCGACCGCTGCCACATCGGTAAAGAAAATTGCACGGGGCGAAGTCACTGTCTACGGCAAAGAAAACGGAGCCGAAGCAACCTGCTCTGCTGGCAAGTCCGCCCGCACAAAGGAATATCTAGCGAGAATCAGCTTTGCCGATGGCAAAACTATGGAACGGACAATACTGTTACGCAACTTCGGAGATGCCTGCGACGATATCTACAAGGCTTTCCAGGAATCTTGCCGTTCCGGCTTGGTGGATGTTGCCCTAGATGCGGTTTGTAGCGGAAACGGAAACTTAAAGGCATTCTGCTATGCTTCCAAAACGGATTCCGTAAGAGCATGCTCTTCAATAGGCGGCTGTATCTCAGCAGGGCCAGATTCCACAATCAGCTTCGACACGCTTCTTGAGAGTTTCACCGAAGAATCCAACGACATCTGCGGCAATATTGCCGACGGCGTGGACACTACCGATTTCGACATTCCGATATCGGAACCCGACAGCAGCATCAAGGTGAATTCTGGCAGGATATTCATCCTTGAACCCAGTACAGATAAACTGGATGTTACTGACGAGGAGCGAGCAATTCTGGATAGCCTTGCAGCGGCATTCCCGCAACAAACGCGAACAGACGAACTCGACGGTATGACCATTTTTATCAATTACGATGCCGAATATAACTTCACGACGGAAGGCAAGAAGTTCATCCAGAATGGAAGTTTCTGCGAAGGGAACATCTACGAAAGCGAAACTGGCGTAAAAAGGCAAAATACTTTCAGTATCCCCTATGGTCATCTTTTTGCAACAACTATCCTTTCCGAAGACGCAATCGTCTATCTAGTCCGAGGAGCGTCGCTCTCTGCGGAGTCGTCCAAGGAAGTCTGGGACTCGTTCCTTGAGGAATGCAATGCGACAAACGGTTCGTTCTACGACTATCGCCCTCATGAATGCCTTCCGGTGATTGCATGCGCTGTCAAGAACTTCACGGGAACTCCATTCTCGACAATTGTGAGCGAACAGGCTACCTTCTGCAAAAAGACCTATACGAAATTTGAAAAGCCCATTCTGGATTCCGCCGTAAACGACACCATTGTGATCCTCGATTAGCATTCAACACCAGGACAACCTGTCAGGAAATAATACTAGATTGTCCTCTGTACAGTACGGAGGACATTTTTTATGGCCATTTATAACAACATTCTCGAAACGATTGGCAATACGCCGCTTGTCCGCATCAACAAGCTCAACAAGGGCGATGCCGAAGTCTATGTGAAACTTGAAATGTTCAACCCGCTTGGTAGCGCAAAGGACCGTGTGGCGCTCAGCATGATTGAAGCGGCTGAACGCGAAGGCAAGCTCAAGCCGGGGGCTCACATCATCGAACCGACGAGCGGAAATACGGGCGTGGGCCTTGCCTATGTGGGGGCCGTCAAGGGTTACAAGGTGGTGCTCACGATGCCCGATTCCATGAGCATGGAACGTCGCATGCTCCTCAAGTCGCTTGGTGCCGAAGTGGTGCTGACCGAAGGTGCAAAGGGCATGGCGGGTTGCATCGCGAAAGCGAACGAAATCGCCGCCGCCAATCCGGGGAGCTTTATTCCGCAGCAGTTCGACAACCCAGCAAATCCCGAAGCGCATTATCGCACGACGGGTCCTGAAATCTGGCGTGATACGGATGGCAAGGTGGACGTGTTCATCGCGACCGCTGGCACGGGCGGAACCGTTTCTGGCACGGCCAAGTTCCTCAAGGAAAAGAATCCTAACGTCTATGTGATTGCCATTGAACCGGACGATTCTCCGATGATTTCGAAGGGCGTTGCGGGCCCGCACAAGATTCAAGGCATCGGTGCAAATTTTGTTCCGAAGAACTACGACCCGAAGGTGATTGACGAGGTGTACCTCACGAGCACCGAGAAGGCTGGCAATGCCGCTCGCGCTGCCGCCGCCGAAGAAGGAATTTTCGTCGGGATTTCGTCGGGAGCCGCTTTGGAATGCGCCCTGACGGTTGCCAAGCGCCCGGAATTCAAGGGCAAGCGCATTGTCGCTGTGCTCCCAGATACTGGCGAACGCTACCTCAGCACTTGGCTCTGGAATACGTAATCACAAACAGCACGCCTCCCTGATGCCGCAAAGTGAATATGCGGCGGCTCTCGCTGCTGCATTAGGGGTTGTGTGGTCATTCCTTTTGCAAAAGAAAAATGCGGCAATGAGGCCGCATTTATTTTGCTTTCTGGGAATCTAATTTTTTACGTTCAGCAGGTCGTTTTCCCACGATTCTTTTTGCTTGCGGAGCTTTTCGAGCGCTTTGTCGTCGGCGGTGCTTTCGTCGCGGCTTTGCATGAGCTGCTTGTAGCTTTCGGCGAGTTCGTTTGCGTAGGGATAGTCCGGGGCGAGTTTTGCGAGTGCTTCCAGAATCGCTTCGTCGGAATACAAGCGTGCGATTCCTTCAAGGGAGCGTTCAATGTATTTTGAAACATCGTTTTCGAGTTTGAACGATTCGGCCTCTTCGAATTCGATGGGCCTGATTTTGTCCATCCACAATGTTTCGGCGATGTAAAGCTCGTTGTCCTCGGCGATGGCGTTTTTATGCTTGAAGACTTCTAGCTGCGACTTGATGAACGGGCGATAGCTTTCGGTATCGATGGTTCGCGATGTGCGTTCTGCAAAATCCGAAAGATTTTTGAGGTTGGATTCTGACGGATTGTTCAGGAGACATTCCTTGAGGACTGCCAGCTGGTCTTTGGGCGGGAGGCGCTTAAACGCTTCTGAATGTGCGCTGTTGGCTCTGATTTTCAGGCGTAAAACGCGCAACAGCAAAAGCATCATGAGGACGAAAAATAATATGGACCAATTCACGAACAAAAGATAGAATTTTTTAGCGGGGTGGTTTTATAGAGATTGCTGTTAAATGTTTTGCAAATCAGCGATTAATGCGAAGGGTTCTGCATCTTTGATGCGGACGCGGAGCGTTTGCCCGGCAGGGAATGAACCCTGGAGCGCGACGGGGCGGTAGGCGGTGTTGCGGGCGATTGTCGTGCCGATACGGTGGCCTCTCTTTTCGGTGACGACTATGCATTCGTCGCCAATCCATTTGCGGTTGTTTTCGAGTGCGATTTGCTGGAACGCTTCGGCGAGAATGGCGGAACGTTCGTGCTTGACGCTGTCGGGAATCGCTGCGAAAGTCGCTTTGCCTGTTTCGAAATTTGTGCTGTTTATTGCGAACCCGAAATTTGTATTGTTTATTGCGGATTCGAGATGCTCTTTGCTCGAAGCTTCTACGAAATGCGCGGAATTGCTTGCATCGAGACGCGTAGCGGACGCTGCTTCGAGACGCGCGGCGACGGTGCCTGGGCGGGCGACAAACCGGGTGATGTTGCAGACGGTCGGGCGAGTCTCTTTCAAAAGCGTGAGCGTGTCGTTGAAATCGGCTGCGGTTTCGCCGGGGTAGCCTACGATAAGGTCTGTGCTAAGCGTGAACTTGTCGAATCTCTCGTTAAAGGCGTGGGCGAGGGTGGCGTAATCGCGTGCGGTGTGGCGACGGTTCATCGCTTTGAGCACGTTTTCGCTGCCGCTTTGTACGGGAATGTGGATAAACTTGTAGATGCGTTCGTCCGTGAAGCAGTCGAGGAGTGCTTCTTGATAACCGAGCACGTGACGCGGATTTCCCATGCCGAGGCGGATGCGGTAATTGCCGTTGACGTGCGTCAGGATTCGTTGCGTGAGTTCGGCGAGGTTCGTGCCGATGTCAAAGCCGTAGCAGGCGCAGTCTTGGCCGGTGAGCTGGATTTCGAGGCATCCGTCATCGACGAGCGCTTGGACTTGATCGACGATATCGTTTGGCGAAAAGCTGTGGAGGCGGCCTTTGACGAGGTGCGTACTGCAGAATGCACAAGCGTCCAGACAGCCTTCTTCGATGTTCACGATTCCGACGAACGGCGATTCGCGAAGGACGTTTCGCACGCCTAAGGCCGCTGAGCTTGCCGAAGCGCCTGTCTTTTTGAGACCATTCGCGTTGCTCCAAGGTGACTTTGGTCTATTGCTTTTGCGAGTGCTAGAAATTATGGATCCCCTCCCTTCGGTCGAGGATGACAAGGTCGAGGATGACAGGGGCGGTTCTTTTTCAAGCTCTGAAAGCGTTGTGAATTGCACTTGCGGGACGGCTCGAATTGCTTCTTCGCGGAAGTCTTTCGGGGCGCAGCCCGTGATGTAAATGGGCGTGTTCGGGTAAGCCGATGCGGCTTTGCGGAGGAGTTTTAAGGCTCCTGCGTTCCCTTTGACGGTGCAGACGTTCAAGTAAAATGCTTCGGGCGCGGTCGCGTTTGTTTTGGTTGTCGCGACGGTCGTGTTTGGATTTGCTGCGGCCTCAGCGACTTTTTCATTTGTTGTTGCCGCAGCCGGTTCCGGGAACGTGAATGTGACTTCGGATTTTCTTGAAAGTAATCGCGCTATTTTTTCGCCGTCGCCGAAGTTTGCGGCGCATCCTTGGCTTAAGACGACTATCATCTTGTGAATTTTTCCAGCGTGATGCCGGGGTAATAGTGCGTTAAAATTTGTATGTAGCTTTGGCCTGCTTGTGCACGGGCGCGTGCTCCCATCTGGCAGAGGCCTACGCCATGGCCGAAGCCTTTGCCTTTAAGAATCCATTGGTCTCCGTTGCGATGGATGCGGAAAAAGCTGGAGGGGAGGATGGTGCCGCCGCGTTTGAACAGCCAGCGGATTTTGTCGGCCTTGGCTGTGAATTTTCCGTTGTTCGTCGTGATTTCGAGCGTGTGGATGCGGCCACTCTTGAGCGTGTCGAGAATGTTTATCGCGTAGATGCTCGAAAAACTCGGGACGTTCGCTTTGGCTTCTTTAGCGTTTATCTGGAATAAATCGCGGAGCTCGCTTTCGTCGAATTCGCGAGTCCATTCGGTGTAGTTGGATTCCTTGCACCAAGGCGTGCCATCGGGGCGGAGGTCGGGCTTGTTTTGCAGATAAGGGTGGTTGGGGCGGCCCCAAGTGACGACACCTTCGGTTTCGCCACCGCATGTCGAGTGGTAATAGGCGGTGATGAATTCTCCGTTGTATGTCATCACGACGCCTTCGGTTTCGCGGACTGCTTTGTCTGTAACGTCGGAGACGCTGTGGATGCCTTTATAGACTTGGTCGCGAGTGTCGGCATAGACGTCGAAACCTTGCGCTTTGCGGCTTCCATAGTGCTTGTAGGCGTAGGTGCGAGCGGCAACGGCTTGTGCTTTGAGGGCTTCGAACTTGGATTCGTCGAGGCGACCGATTTCGTAGGGGACTACGCCACGCAGGTATTTTTCGATGTCGATGACGTTGATGGCGTTTAGTTTATTCCCGCTTGCGGTGATGACAAATTCACCTTCGTAGCAGGATTTGTGGAGTGATGCTTTGTCTGTAGCGATGACGATGCATCCGTCAGTGGGCTTGAAAACGCGGCGTTCTGTCGTTTGCTGGCGTTTCCCTTTTTGCTTGATTCTCAGTTTGCTCCGGGATGCTGTGATATGCAGTTCTTCGTTCTTTTGACGGACGTAGATGCTAGGCACGCCTACGAAAACGCCCACTTGGATAGGTCTGTTGAGTTCCCGCGAAATTTGCTGGGGGACAATAGTCTGCTCGGAAACGCTGCTTGCTTCGATAGGGCTGTAATCGTCATCATCGACCGCAAAAGATGGAGTCGATAAGGCGAGTGTCGCCAGTGAAAAAGAGGCGATTGCAGAGAATTTTCGGAGCAGACCCATGAACCCTATTTCTTTTTGAGCTTTGCTTGTGTTTCCTTCGCCATCTTGCGGAGCTTGGACTGGTTCAGCGTGCGGTCGGATGTCGAAATCTTATCGACAAAGAGGTCGCCGTTGAGGTGGTCGCACTCGTGCTGGATGCAGCGGGCGAACAGTCCTTCGCAGTTGTGGATTTCTTGGGCTTCGCCATTGATGTCGAAGAATCGCACGACGACGCGGTCCGGGCGGACGACGTTGCAGAAAATTTCCGGGAGCGAGAGGCAGCCTTCGTCGTAATCGGTGGGCTTTGCGTCCGGTTCGGCTTCCCATTCGGGATTGAACATGATGTAGGGGCGCGGTTCCTCTTCGTCGGGGATTGCAGTGTCGATGACCACGAGTCTGATATTCTTGCCGACTTGCGGTGCGGCGAGTCCACAGCCGGGAGCGTCGTACATGGTTTCGAGCATGTCTTTTGCGAGCTCTCTAAGTTCTGGCGTTATTTCGGTGATGGGTTCGCATTTTTTGCGAAGCACCGGGTCACCGTAAATTCTGATGGGGAGAATGGCCATGATTACTTCTTTTCTTCGACCTTAGCGGTGTTGTCGTTGTTCAAAACGCGGAGAATGGCGGCCTTGTCGAATTCAATGGTCGAGGTGCCAGTGCGGAGCGTGATGAGGTTTTCTTCCATAGCGGAAACAACGCCGATGATGCCGGCAGAGGTCATCACCTTGTCGCCCTTCTTGAGCTGCTTGCGCATTTCGTCCATCTGCTTCATTTCTTTCTGCTTCGGGCGGATGAAGAAGAGCCACATCACCACAAAGAGGAGAATGAGGGGGAGGAAGCTCGCGAGAGCACCCGGCTGTTCCGGCTGGGCTGCGGCTGCGTCCTGGGCAAAAGCGGCGATGGAGGAAAGAGTCACGAGAAGTGCAGAAAGTTTCATAGTAAACCTTTTTGGGGTGAATGTTTTGTTCGACGGAAAAATAGAAATTTAGACGAGAGAGTAGAGCCGAAAAATAAGAGAATGATGTCTAAAAACCGCTTCCGTCTAAATAGTCACTGGATCCTATCGCGTCGGCTTACGCCTTGCTCCAGGATGACAATTCCTTCCTACTTCCTACTGTCTACTTCTTACTGCGGCACCGCCGCTCTTTCGTCTAAACAGTCTCCGGATCCTATCGCGTCGGCTTTATACAGTGTTTTGTTAATGTGTATTGTATAAGAAGGTCCCCGCCTCCGCGGGGATGACAGGCTTCGCCTGCTATGATCGCTCCCCACTCATTACAGACTGCTCACCGCCCACAGCTCACGCCCTCCAACCCCTTCCTACTTCCTACTGTCTACTTCTTACTGCGGCACCGCCGCTCTTTCGTCTTTCGTCTGTAGCCGCGAAGCGGCGTTCTTTCGTCTAATTACCCACTAACCACTAACTTCTTGTCCAGCAATGGATAGATGCGGTTGAGTTCGAGCAGGTTCAAAATTTTGTCAAAGTCGGCGGAAAATTTCTCGATGTTTTCGAGACCCGCAATGTCGTTGATTTTAGTGGAGGTTTCCGGGGAGGCTTGCAGTAAACGCTTTTGTTGGAGCGATTCAAGGCTGCGCAACGTGAGCGACATCCCGTGCATGGAATGCTTTGTCTGGGCGGCAAGATCGGTCGTCTTTACAGCGACGAAGCCGTTTGGCTGGTGTTCCCCTTTTTCGCCTGCGGCTTTTACGAATGCGGTGAGTATCGCTTGTTCGATAATCGATAAAATGTTGTGCGAAGCGCTCTTGTAGATTGCCCGGTGGCGTAACGTCTCGTAAAGGAGATTGATGAGATTTTCGTTTTCAATCGTGAGCGTTTCTGATTGCAAGCGGATGAGCCTGAAGTCTTGCAAAATGAGCAACAACTTGTATGTTTCCAGTGAGGATAGACTCGAAAAATTCTTGAGTTCGTTCTTGATGTTTTTGAGATAAATTAACTTATCGCTAGATTTGGAGAGGATGAACAAGAGCGGTGGAAACGTTGTAATAAATTCTTTCTTGCGCTTGTTCTCTTGTGCGATATGGTTCCGCTTTGTCAAAAACGAAAGCACCGATTGCATCCAGAGGGGCTGCCCTTCCATCGTTTCGTGGTACAGCGATTGCGGAACGACTTCGATTTCGCAGTCTTCTTCGGCACGCACCGTATATTCCAAAGGTTCGCCTTCGACAAGGCTCATTTCGCCGAATGTGGAACCCGGCCCCAGATTTTTTGTCTGGATTTCGTTTTGCTCGTCCTTGAACGTTGCAGTAAGAGTTCCCTTCTTGACAATGTAGAAGGAGTGGGGATGGTCTCCCTGCATGCAAAGAATTTTCCCTTCTTCGAGATTCATTTGACCGTCCCCTTGATATTCGGCTCGTACTTTAATGCGGTCTCGTAATAGCTTATCTTTTCCAAATCAAGCGAAAGAAGATGGTTTGCTCTTTCGGTAAACCACTCGAATTGCTGTATTTGGAGCCAGTCGGCAACGCTTATTTCGAGGTTGTGTTCCTTGAAAAAGGCTATCCAGTCCGTTGCGTCCTTGGAAGTGCCATTTCCCAGCGTCGAAAGTAAGACTAGAATTCTTTTTTGCTGGAGCGTGAGATTGAAAGGGTGCCAGGGCTTGTCCAAGTCCTTTGCTCTTTGGTAATCCGAGAAAATTCCTAGAAGGTAAGGGTTGGGAATGCTAAGGCACGAGCTGTCGCCCTGGAAAACGACCAATTTGCGGCGGATCAGCGTCTTTAGAGCTTCTGTCGCTGTTGGCATGGGCGTTTTGGTCAGCCATGAAAATTCTTGCAGTAGGGCGTTTGTCTGTAAAAAATCGTCTTTTTTGAAAAACTTGCAGAACGTGGCCAAACCGGCGAGCGGATTTTCAGTTTTGGCGGAGCGGATGGATTCGTTGATTCTGCGGGTTCTTGCCGAAATCGCCTTGATGACCGCCAATAGCCAGACCGGAAGCGATTTCAGTTCGGATTCCATGCACTCGTCGTTGATGACCGTGATGGATGAATCGACCGAGGCCTGGAAAATGTAACGGATGGGTTCGCGTTCGAGTAGGGAGCCTACACCAACGAGGTTTCCAGGGCGGATTTTGAAAACGACTTTGTTGTTCGCTTTTGGGTCAAGCGCAACTAACTCACCCTCGTTCAAAAGGATGATTTTTTTCTCTTCGTCTTGCGGAGAGTAAACAACAAAACCCGCCTTCACGCTTAGCTGCGTGGGCGGGATAAGTTTCTTTCGGGAATCCCCCCTAATCATCGGGAATTGCCGCCTTCGAGCCGGCTAATTAAGCCTGACGTTCTTCGATACGTGCAGCCTTGCCGCGGAGGTCGCGCATGTAGTAAATGCGAGCCTGGTGGACCTTGCCAGTACGTTCGACAACGATGGAGTCGATACGCGGGGAGTTGACCGGGAAGATACGTTCGACAGCGACAGAGCCGGACATCTTGCGGACCGTGATGGACTTGCCGATGCCAGAGTTCTTCTGCTGAATAACGACGCCCTTGAACGGCTGGATACGTTCCTTGGTACCTTCGATAACCTTGACGTTAAC
>JAEEGJ010010175.1_pt1 | contig 24662 bp, 13 predicted proteins | sample 8958761 | NCBI WGS metagenome assembly JAEEGJ01 (sample SAMN16246546, study PRJNA631951) | gut metagenome | biome: gut microbiome; feature: rumen; material: RS-attached | host: Bos | place: Iran: Karaj | collected 2018-10 | reverse complement strand
GGTTCAGGGTGTTTGCAGCGGCCGTGAAAAGGTCGGGGTGGGAGTAGGGTGATATCTGATTCGAGGGATAGAGACCGTAGAGGTGGGAGATGTGACGGTGCTCATCCTTGGGATCGTCGCCATCCTGCATCCACTCCTGCAACTGACCGTAACGGCCGATCTGCATGGGAGGAAGTTGAGACAATTTAGATTTGAGATTTGAGAGGTAAGAGGCGTCTTTGCCGAGGACCTTGGCGGCGGCGAGGGTCTGGGAGAACACGTCGAAGACGATCTGATTGTCCATCGTTGAACCTGCGGTGACGGTGGTCTTCTTACCCACAGGACCATGTTCAGGCGAGACGGTGGGTGCGGTGACCAGCCAACCTGCCGCATTCTTGATGTAGCCGTCGGCAGGGTAGGACTGCATATAGTCGAGTAGGAAGTCGGCAGCACCCTTCATCACGGGATAGTATTCTGCCAGGAACTGCTTGTCGCCCGTGTAGAGATAATGTTGCCAGAGGTGGGTGGTGAGCCATGCGCCTCCAGTGGGGAACATACCCCAAGTGGTGCCGTCTACAGGACCAGCGATGCGCCAGAGGTCGGTGTTGTGATGGGCCACCCAACCACCGCAGCCGTACATCTCCTGAGCCGTCTTCACACCTGTCTCACTCAGGTCGCGGATCATCGAGAAGAAGGGCTGCTGCGTCTCTGCGAGATTACCCACGAGCGCAGGCCAGTAGTTCATCTCGGCGTTGATGTTGATGGTGTACTTCGAGTCCCAGGGGGCATCTTTCTTGTTGTTCCATACGCCCTGCAGGTTCGCGGGCTGTCCACCGGGCTGCGACGAGGAGATCAAGAGGTAACGGCCGTATTGCATCATCAGCGACACCATGTCGAGGTCAGTGCCGTCGAAAGCGGCCAGACGCTGATCGGTGGGGAGGGGACTGTTATTACTGGTTAAATCCAGCGATACACGGTTATATTGCTCCTGGTACTTCTTGAGATGCTCTTTCAGCAGCTTCTTGTATTTCTTGCCTTGTAATCCGGCTAATGTCTCATTATTCTTCTTAACGGGATTGCCGCTGACATCACGGTAATTCACAAAGTTGGTGGCTGCCACGATATAGAGGGTTGCCGTCGTAGCGTCATCGATCTCGTAGCGATTGCCTTCGCCCTTGAGCTCAACTTCACCGTCAGTCTCTACCTTGATGCGGCACTCGGCCTTCAGACCAGCGGGGATACCCTCTTGTTCCACACCTTCTACAACGGCTGCCAGTTCTTTGACTCTCTTACCTTCGCGCTCAGTGACAGCGAATACCTTCGCTTCGAGTTGTGAATCGAAACTCAGATCAAATGACAATTCACCTTTCTTCGATGCCTTCAAGTGCACGATGACGACATTGTCGGCCTGTGAGGCGAAGACTGTGCGCTCGTATCTCACATCTTTATATATATAAGAGGTGGTGCTAAGGGCATCGCCCAGAGAGAGTTCACGACGGTAGTCGCTCACGTCGTCGTGCCCCAGTTTCAGCTTCACACTGCCTAAGGGCAGGAAACGCATGCCGTGAGGACCCTTGAAGAAATATTTGTCGAGGATGGTGTGGGCAGCCTCTTCCTTGCCGGCGAAGATCGAATCGCGCACGGCTTGCAGATGAGCCTTGGCCTCAGGACTGTTATTGTTGTGGGGAGAACCACTCCAGAAAGTCTCTTCGTTTAGTTGGATCTCTTCGGTATCTGTCTTGCCATAGACCATCGCTCCCAGATGGGAGTTACCTACGGGCAAAGCTTCCAGCCAATGACGGGCAGGCTGGCTATACCATAACTTGTGTTGTTGTGCCTGAGCGGTCAGCGTAGAGAGACCACTAAGCAGGATCGCGATCAATAGTCTATTCATATTTCTTTTGAGTTGATTTTTAAAAAGAACCCCGGGACAAGAAACGCTTTTCTTGGGTCCCGGGGAAGGAAAAACTACTAACTACTAATATAACTAAAACAATTTTATTCTTAAATCTGCTGCAAAATTACATCATTTTTTTGAAACCTGCTTTATTTTCTGTTTCAGAAACTTTTTCATTTGTTTCAAAGTGCATAAATGTTATAATTTCAATACTTTCATGTTACTTTTGATATACTATTTGAACAGATGTGGGATAAATTCGTTCAAGCCGCGACGCCAGGTGAGCCATTCGTGGGCAGTGCCCGTCGACTCAGAGTAGTGGGCGTTGATACCCATCTCGTTGAGGCTATCCACCAGTTTCTTGGTACCGAACATCTTGTCCATACCCTCAGTTCCGCTACACATCAGGAAGTAGTGGATCTGCTTGTTGAACGCCTCGGGATTGGTGAACACGCCGTTGTAGGCGGTCTTCACGTCGAGGTTGAAGATGGCGCCGCTGAAGGTGCCGATGTACGAGAACTTATCGAGGTTGGTGAGAACCACGTCGAACGTCTGGTGACCACCCCATGAGAGACCTGCCATCGCACGGTTGTCGCGATCGGTCTTCGTGCGGAAGTTGGCGTCGATATAGGGGATGAGGTCGTTGAGCAGGACGGGATAGAACGTTGTGCCGTAGGTCTCCATCGTCTGACCCTGTCCAAACGGAGCCTTGATATCGCCACTCTCCATGACCACAATCATCGGCACGGCACGACCAGCGGCGATAGCGTTGTCCATGATGTGCTGCATGTGGCCTTGCTTACTCCAACCAGTCTCGTCCTCACCCATGCCATGCTGCAGGTAGAGCACGGGATAGCGCTTCTTGATATTGGCCTTCAGGTCATACTCGGCAGGTGTGTAGACCATCGCATGGCGCCAGGTCTGCTGCTCGTTGCTGAAGTAATAGATGCTGCGCACCTGACCAGCGGGTACACCAGGCTGCGGGCGGTAGTAGTCGCCTTCGGGTCCCTCGGGAATCTCGATACCACCAGCCTCACGGTTACAGCCGAAGAAGGTCTCGGTGGCTGGATCGATGAAGTTCACACCACCAATATTCATGAAATAATAGTGGAAGCCGGGTACGAGGGGATCGGTGACGGCCATGAAGTTACCCTTGCCGTCGGGCTGCATGTCGTACTTCTTATCGCAGATGTCGACAACCACCTTACGAGCCTCAGGGGCAGCGATACGGAAATAGGCACGGCCTTCCTTGTCGATCTTCGGATACTCGTTGCCGGGAACGGTGGTCTCGGCGATGAAAGCATCGGCAGGGGCCTCAATCCTCTTGGGCATCTCGATGTAGGGGCGCTTGGGCTCATAGCCTAAGAAACGGGCTACAGCCTCACCATAACGACAGCCCAGCTCACGATAGCCTGCTGCGTCGAAGTGCAGACGGTCTGGACCATTGGTACAGTCATCAGAAGAGATGACCTGAGCGGTGTGGAGCGTCTGAGGCAGTTCGTCGATCTGTTTCTTACAACCGATGCAGACACCCTTGCCACCAGCCTGGACGATATTGCCGGCATAGAGGTTCACCTCCTCGGGCTTCAGCTGCAGGTCGCCGCAGAGGTTGTCGTACACTTGCTGCACCATGCCTGCCCACTTCGGATCGCCTGTGTTGGTCTCACCCTGGTGCATCAGGATACCTTTGATGACACCATCCTTCTGAGCCTTCTTGGCCAGTGTGACCAGACGCTGGTAGGGGTTGTTGTCGTAGGCGGCGAGCATACCCTTCATCCAGTTCGGGGCCTTGGTTTTCACGTAGTTGTCGATGCTGTCGGGGAGGAATCCCTTGATGTCTATACCACCGATGGCAACGTGGATAACGCCGATCTTGATGTTCTCGGGCAACGAGGCCACGAGGGTACGACCGAACCAGTCGGCAGGTGTCAGACCCGTGTTAGGACGACAGAGTGGGGGAATGGCCTCATACCACTCGCCCATCTTCCTTTCGGGCATGGTCTCTGTAGCAGGATAGTCCACAGCGGGCATCCACAGGAATCGGGGACCGGGACTCTTCAGGTCTTGTGCCTCAGGACGGGCTGCTCCCTCCATGTTCGACTGTCCGAAACAGAGGAAGATGTAGAAGTTTGGATCGGGTTCCTTTACAACGGCTTTCTGAGCCTTTGGTTTCTGTGCGCACACCGTCATGGCGCACACCAACAATAAAATAATTGATAATAACTTTTTCATATTTTATAAGTTGATTGTAATCATTGTGAACGAATAGGGGGCGAGTTCCATGTCCATACGCTTCTTCATCTTGATGGTCTCCTTGGTGGGGACGATGGGCTGGGCGTCGTAGTTGTTCTCATCCTCAGGCTGACCAGTGAGGATGGTCTTCTCTGCGAAGGGTTTCATGCCCTTGAAACGGGAGAGGTCGAGATGAGCCGTCTTTGCCTCGGCACCAGCGTTACAGAGTTTCACGAAGAGCTGACGCGTCTTGGTGTTCAGCACCACACTCTGATCCTGCAGATTGCCGCTCTCCTGATCTTTGGGCAGACCCTGCCAGCGTGGGGCTACATCGGGGTTGTCGATGGTCACACAGTCACCGTAATAATAGTTACCGCTCGACTGGCCGAACATCTGCTGTACATAGTAGCTGCAAGTCAGGAACGGACGCTCGTTGTCGAAATAAATGAGGTCTGGGTTCCAGTTCGTATTGGTCTTGCGGGCGAAGAGGGGTGCGTAGCTGGTCATGGACACCACATCACCGTTTTTCTCTACATGCAACAGGTAGAGACCCTCTGCCAGGGCGTCGATGAGCTTCTTATCCTTGGCGGCATACTCGCCGAGATACACCTTCGTCTTACGGTCGCGGGGGTAGTAGTTATACTGGCGACTGCTGAGGAAGTAGGCTCTGGGCTCATAGTAGTGCTCGTCGATGATGGGCATAGCGGTCTCGTTGGCGAGTTCCCAGCCTGCCTGGAAGTCGGGATTCTCGGGATGAGAACCAGGACCAGCAGTACCTACGATGACAATCTCGGGATGGGCCTTCGTCACGCGTTCATAGATATATTTAAAGCGCTCAGAGAACTCGGGAGAGATCTTCTCCTCGTTGCCGAGACCGAGATACTTCAGGTTGAAAGGCTTAGGATGACCGGCATCAGCACGCATCTTTGCCCATTTGTTCGTAGCAGGGTCGCCGTTGGCCCACTCGATGAGGTCGATGGCCTCTGCCACCCACTCGTCCATCTCAGATATCGGCACCACGTCCTGAGCCTGTTCGGGCCATAGGTTCCAACCACCGTTGGCTCCCTGGCAACTCACGCCACAGGGTAGGATGGGTAAGGGCTCCATGCCGAGGTCCTCACAGAACTGGAAGTACTCGAAGTAACCCAGTCCCATGCTCTGGTGGTAACCCCAGGTATTCTTCAGACCTTTACGCTGCTCCTTCGGACCGATGGTGTTTTTCCAACGGTAGGTATCCCAGAATCCGTCACCACCGCCATGTACCACACAACCACCGGGGAAGCGCATGAACTTTGGCTGGAGGTCGGCGAGTGCCTGTGCGAGGTCCTTACGCAGACCATGACCTTTATAGGTGTCCTGTGGCATCAGCGATACCATGTCGATATCGAGGTCGCCGGTATTGAGCACGAGGATCTGCAGGACGGCATTCTGGCTGCAGGTGTCAGGGGTGAGCACGAGCTTATACTCCTTCCAATCTTTGCTGCTCACGTCGATGGTGGCATCGGCCAACAGCTTCGGATCTCTGGGAGGCCATCCCTGCTGGGGCTCGATGAGGGAGATGCGCACCTGCTTAGCTTCACCGATGTTACGCATGAAGACGGAGAAGTCGTACTTCTCACCACCCTTCACGGAGATACCGTCGAAGCCGTCGTTCTGCAGGCCGAAACCTTTCCAGCCTCTGTAGTCGCGGTACTCCTTCACGCGCTCGGTGTGCAGACGCATATAGGTGGGGTTGTTCTCGTTCAGACCACCTGTCATCTTCACTTCCAGCAGTCCGAGGGAGTGTCCTGGGCGCTGCACCTTCCACGCGGTGCCGGGGCCCCAGCCGTCGCGCTCGGCAGGTGTGTATTCGAACGATCCGTTCTGAATCAGTTCGCTGTACAGACCACCGTCTGCAGCACTGCTGATATCCTCGAAGAAGATACCGATGAGTTCGTCACTGATTTGTTTGCCTCCTTGTGGGGGCGTGATGGCCTTCTGTGCAGAGAGGCCGGCTGCGGCACCCAGTAATAGGGCGAGGCAGGAGATACGTCTGATATTCATGTCTTTTGTTGTTTGTTATAGAATTATTATTGTTTCTGATAGGTCTTGGGCGACTCGTTGCCGAAGAGGAACTGTCGCTGGTAGCCGCCGAGGTCGATGACGATCTTCTCGAACACGATACCAGGATCCTGCGGGTGGATAGTCAACGTGTGGATGTCACCCTCTCCGATAGACAGTTCCACCTCTTTCTCTACCACACGACTGGCAACGGTGGGGTAGTAGATGCTGTAGATGTTCTCGGGCTTCTCGTTGAGGTTGCTGTTGAAGTTTACACTCACGGGCTCGCCACCATCGAGGGAGACATCATAGATGAGGCCGCCCTTGTCGAGGAAATCGAGCGTCGACTTCGTCACCACGTGTATCTTTATTGTGGAGAAGGTGGAAGGAGATATCTTAAAGCGGTATTCCAGCTGAGCGTTGTCGGTAGCTACGGTGTAGGGCATGAGGGCGATGCCGCTGAGGGTACGGCCCATATAGGGGATAACCGTCCACTTCGCGGCTGATGCGTCCTCGCGATTCCAGGTGTGTTCGGCCTCGATACTGATATAACCGTCCTTGGCAGAGAAAATGGGTCCTTGTGCAGGAGTCTTCACCTCGATGAGGTCGGGACAGACGTCGGCAGGGTAGTTGTCGTTCCAGATCTTATAGCTGATGTGCTTCTGGATCATCATACCGTCCCACTTACCTCCGGCAATCTCTTTGTTATAATGTAGGTTCAACTGCTGGTCGCGCTCAAAGGCCTTCCGACAGCGTTCTGCCCAGCAGTTTGCCTCGGGGTCACCCAGTGCTGCCAGTTCGTGGTTCATCGCCTGGGCGTAGTACATCTCATAGACGGCTCCCATGGCTTGGATGGGGAAGAGTACGATTTGACGGTAGGCGTCACGAACTTCGGGTTTCAGGGTGATGAACTGTCTGAGGGCGCGTGCCTCTAAAGCCTGATAGTCGGCCACGACCTTCGCAAACTCGGCAGTGGTATAGGTCTTGGCGTCGAGCATCTCAGAGGTGATGCGACCGTTGTATTTGCTGACGAGGTTCAGCAACTGTGCTGCTTCGCAGGCTTGGTCTTCACCGAAACTCTCGGCACAGAAGTCGCTGGTGTGGTCCAAGAGATTATCCACGTGGTATTTCGTAGGAACCCACGCCATGTCCATAAACAGTTGGATGGGATATTCCATGGGCTTCAGGTCGCCCACATTCAGGATCCACAACTTCTGGATGCCACCGTTATAGGCCAGCTGTAGCTGTTCCCACATGTTCTGTATCGGGGTGACGTTGATCCACTTCGAGTTACGGGGTGCTCCCACGTAGTCCACATGGTAATAGAGTCCCCAGCCACCCTTGCGCTTCTGTTCCTCGGCGGTGGGCAGACGGCGTACGTTGCCCCAGTTGTCGTCGCAGAGCAACACCGTCACATCGTCGGGCACACGCAGCCCTGCGTCGTAATAGTCCTGCACTTCCTTGTAGAGCGCCCAGATCTGTGGCGTCTTGTCGGCAGACTTCCCTGTCACCTCTTTGATGATACGACGCTGGTTATTAATGATGTTTTCTAAGAGTTTCGTGTCTGTGCCGTTACCCATGGCCTCGTCACCGTCACCACGCATACCGATGGTCACGATGTCGTCGGTGCCGTTCATGCGCTCGATACCCTCACGGAAGAAACGGTCGAGGTTCTGCTTGTTCGTCGAATAGTTCCACGCACCCCAGCCTTGACGGTCACGGGCATACTCCTGATGGTTGCGCGCCATTGGCTCGTGATGGGAGGTGCCCATCATCACACCCATGGCGTCGGCCGTCTTCAGATTCTCGGGGTCATCGGCATAGAAAGCCCAGCCCCACATGGCTGGCCACAGGTAGTTGCCCTTCAGTCGCAGGATGAGTTCAAATACCTTCTCGTAGAACTTGTGACCACCGAAGTCGGTGCCGAAGGTATTCTTCACCCAAGTGGTCAGACAGGGGGCCTCGTCGTTGAGGAACAGACCACGGTATCTGACGGCAGGCTCACCGTCGCTGTATTCCCCCTCCTTAATATATAAAAAGGTGTGCTTCTCCACAGGCACGTCGGCCCAGTAGTACCAGGGCGAGACGCCGATTTGTCGCGATAGTTCGTAGATGCCGTAGACGGTGCCACGCTTGTCACTGCCGGCAATGACCAACTGATGGCCGATGGTCTTGATGATGTATTTCTCTGTCTTACCTTTCAGGTCGCGCAGCACACCCTGCTTCACCCATTGGTCGATCTGCTTGTTGACACCAACAGTGCCAATGAGGATTGAGGATGAAGACTGAGAAGATGAGGGTTTTTGTCCTGTGACTTTCTCAAAGTCGGTGGCGAGGTTGGCTGCCGCCAGTCTCACACAACTGTGTTCTGCCTCGGAGTAGCTGATGGAGATGTTCTCCAGCTTCCAGACGTGGGCCTCTGACTGGAATAAGACGAAGCGCTCTGCAGCCTGACTGCCCGTCGAAATGGTCGTCAGCATAACTGCCAGCAGCATGGTTTTTGTGGCCTGTAATAGTCTTTTCATTTGCAATTATAGGGTTTACTATTCATTTCGTCTGCAAAGTTACCACTAAATTTTGAAAGAGATATAATAAAATGTATCATATTTTTTGTAAATTGTTTCATTTTTTTATGGTGTTTAGAAAAAAATGCCTAACTTTGCAGTCGAAATCATAATCATAGCAATGAAGTCTAAGCTACTACTAATACTACTAGCGCTCTGCTTCACCCTGGGCAATTATGCTCAGATGGGCAAATTCTTCACAACTGACAACCATCAGCTGTCCAGCAGTTTCGTTTCACAGGTCTATCTCGATCAGGACGGATTCCTGTGGGTCACGACGCGTAACGGCATCAACCGTTACGATGGTTACCAGTTCCGTGTCTTCAAACAGGAGAACGAGACCGACAAGACGTTGGCCAGCAACTACGTGAACTGTATGATCCAGGATCGTCATGGCCTGTTCTATTTCGGTATGTACGGTGCCCTCCAGACCTGGGACGGCGAACAGTTCCATAACGTCACCCTGCTGGATCATGAGGGGAAGAACAGCTATGGTTATGCTACCTGTTTCCTCGAACGAAGTAACGGCGACCTGCTTGCAGGCTCCTCAGGCCTCGGTGTGATGCAGATTACCGACCCAAAGACGGCTCGTCAGCTTGGCGGTGTCTTCGCCGATCTCCATACGGTCAACTCCTTGCTTGAAGACAAACAAGGACGCCTTTGGATGGTCTCTGAAGAAAAAGGACTGCTCTGCTACGACGGCAAGACGCTGGAGCGCTATCTCACAGATCGTAAGGAACTCATCCTCGGACAGCTCTGTTCCGACCACGAAGGGAATATCTACGTGGCTACCAATGTCGGTCTCTATCGTCAGCAGGGCAACGACTTCGTCCATGTAGCTGCCACCGGCACCAAGGAAGTGTCGTCGATCTATTGCGATCGTTACGACTGTATCATCGTCGGCTACGACGGCAAGGGTATCGCTATCTACGACCCTCGTAAAAACACCCTTACCGACAATCCGTTCTTCAGTCAGGAGGTGGATCTCTCGAGAAGTAAGGTCTACTCCATCACGGAGGATAACAACGGCAACCTCTGGTTCGGATTGCTCCAGAAAGGTCTCTACCGCCAACCCATCGCCTCCAACGGCTTCCAGTATATGGGCTTCAAACTCGGCAGCAGCCGCAACGTTATGGGCTCTGCCTGTGTCGTCAGCGTGCTTATCGACAGCCGTAACCGTGCATGGGTGGGTACCGATAAGGATGGTGTCTATATCATCAATCCCGACGGTTCCCTTGTGCGTCATCTTCAGGAAGGCTATCCTTCTACCGTCATGGCTCTGGCAGAGACGAGCGACGGTCGTATCTGGATTGGTACCTATGGCGATGGTGGTGGAAGCATAGACCCCAACACTTTCCAGTATCGGCGCATCAATTATCCGGATGATGACCATCTCATCATCATGGATATAGAAGTCGATCGTCAGGGACGCCTCTGGCTTGCTACGATGCGCCATGGTGTGCTCTGTTACAATCCTGCCGACGGACAGATACGTGGGTACGAGATGAAGGCCAATGCCGGCAACGACCATAGCATCAACAGCATCTCCAACAATTTCATCTCCCAGGTGTCCGTCTCGCCTGATGGTGCCCGACTCTATGTCGCTTCGTCGATGGGCCTCTGCTGTCTCGACTTCGCCAGCGACAGTTGGACGAAGACCTTCGGCAGCAATTGTCTCAACTACAGTGTTCCTATCAGGGTCGCCCGTGAATATGGTGGCCGACTCTGGTACGGCACGAGCAAAGGTCTCTACTGCTATGACCTCAAGACGAAGCAGACAAAGATATACACAACCGCCGACGGTCTCCCCGACAATGCCATCGGCTCCATGGAGTGCGACCGTCAGGGACAGCTCTGGCTGACAACGGATCATGGCCTTTGTATCTTCGACCTCAACAAGGGCGTACAGATGAACTATTTCGCTGACGACGGCTTGCAGAGCAATGAGTTCAGCGACGGTGCTTCCTGCTGTAGTGCCGATGGTACGATTCTCGTCGGAGGTACGGGAGGTGTCACGTGGTTCAAACCCGAGAATATCCAACAGAGCCAGTGGAACGCCAACGTCCAGTTGACGGCTCTCACCATCAATGGCGAGCCCGTGAGCACGGCCACCCTTTCCGGTGGGCGTCAGATTACGGAGACGACCATCAATGCCAGCAGTCACTTCGAACTGGGCTACCACGACAACTCGTTCACCATCCAGCTCTCCACGCTCACTTATGAGAATCCTGAGCATATCGTCTATCATTACAGCATCAACGGTGAACCCTATCGTGCGCTGCCTGCTGGAAACAACGAGCTCTCCTTCTCTCACCTGCCGCCGGGCACCTATCGCTTCCGTGTGAAAGCAGAGCGCAGTGGCGTCGAGACGCCTGAACGTAATTTCACCGTCATCGTCCGCAGTCCTTGGTACCGTTCCGCATGGGCATACTTCTTCTATGCCCTTGTCATCGGACTCTTCGCCTGGCAGTTCCTTGCCTACCGTCATCACCGTGAGCAGAACCGTCTACGTCTCCAGGCTCATATCCATGCCGAGGAGATGAGTGAGGCTAAGTTGCGTTTCTTCATGAACATCAGTCATGATATCCGTACCCCGATGACGCTCATCCTCACACCCCTCCTCTCGCTGATAAAGAAGGAGGACGATCCTGATCGCAAGAGCGTCTATGAGACCATCCGCCGCAATGCCGAGCGTATCATGAGTCTCATCAACCAGATGATGGACCTCCGGAAGATCGACAAAGGTCAGATGCAGATGCGCATGAGCGAGCGCAATCTCGTCGGCTTTATCAACGATATCTACACGCTCTTCGGCCATCAGGCAAAGGTGCGTCAGATCACGTTCACTTTCGACCACGACGTAGAAGAACTGCCTGTATGGATCGACCGCTCCAACTTCGACAAGGTTATTGTCAACGTGCTCTCCAACGCCTTTAAATACACCCCTGCCGGTGGCGAGATAGGTATTCGTCTTACGCACGACGACAAGACAGCCACCATCGCCATCCGCGACAATGGTGAGAAGATTCCCGAGGACAAGCTCGAGAAGATCTTCCAGCGCTTCTATCAGGCCGACTCCTACACCAACGACCGCAATGCCGGTACGGGTATCGGTCTCGACCTTACCCGTTCGCTCGTCGAGTTGCACCACGGCACTATCACTGTTCATAACCTCGATGAAGGCTGTGAGTTCGTCATCACCATCCCCCTGGGTAACGACCATCTCAAACCTGAGGAGATGATCAGCGAGAGCGAACTCCCGCAGGAGCCGTTGGCAGAGTTGCAGGCTGCCCTCGAACAGCCAGAGGAAGAGGAGGAGACACCCTATGAACAGGCTGATGCTAGTGGCACCACGATCGTCATTGCCGAAGACGATGACGAGATACGCAATTACCTTGAAGCAGAACTTTCTAAGGACTATGATGTCCATGCCTGCATCAACGGTCGTGAGGCACTTACGGAGATCTATCGTGTCAAACCCAGCCTCGTCATCAGCGACGTGATGATGCCTGAGATGGATGGTAATGCCCTTTGCTCACAGCTGAAGACCAATAATCTGACGAACTTCATACCCGTCATCCTGCTCACTGCCCGTAACCGCGACGAAGACCGTCTCGAAGGCCTTGAGACAGGTGCCGACGCCTACATCGTCAAACCGTTCAACATGGATATTCTGCGACGGACCATCCTGAACCTGCTCAGTTCACACCGACTGTTGAAGATGAAGTATGAGCGTACCGACGAACTTGAAGAGCGCGTTGAGGACATCCGCCTGAAGTCGCCCGATGAGAAGCTGCTCGAGAAGATTATGGACTGCATCCGTAAGAACCTCACGAACTCTGATCTAAACATCGACATGATCTCCGACGAGGTGGGCATTAGCCGTGTACACCTCCATCGGAAGATGAAGGAACTCACAGGTCAGACGCCTCACGACTTCATCCGTAGCATCCGCCTGAAGAAGGCTGCCCAGCTCCTTGCAGAGAAGGGCATGAACGTCACCGAGGTGATGTACGCCTGTGGCTTCGCCAATAGCGCCTCCTTCTCCACCATCTTCCGTAAATACTACGGCATGTCCCCCCGTGACTACATGAAAGAACATCAGGAAAGGTAAAAAGGTAAAAAAGTAAAAAGTAAATATGATAGGAGTCATTCTCGCAGCCGGTATGGCAAAACGGCTTAGGCCGCTCACGGACGAACGTCCGAAGTGTCTTCTTAAAGTGGGAGAGCGTACGCTCCTCCAGCGTACGGTCGATGGCATGCTTGCCGCTGGCATCACAGAACTCGTTGTCGTCACTGGCTACCGTGCCAACATGATCCGTGACTTCCTGACGGAGACATATCCACAACTAACCATCCACTTTATAGATAATGTGGACTATGAGCACAACAACAATATCTTCTCCCTGTGGCTCACCCGTCCCTATACCGACGGGCACGATTTCCTGCTCATGGATAGCGACATTCTCTGCGACCCCGCCATCATCCCTACCGTCATAGGTGTAGGCGGTAGCGCCCTGGCACTGAATCGTCATGAGCTGGGTGAGGAGGAGATGAAGGTTGTGGCTGATGCCGAAGGGCGCATCACAGAGATCAGCAAGACCTGCCGACCAGAGGATGCAGCCGGTGAGAGCGTAGGTATCGAGCGTATGACTGCCGACTACAGTACCGCCCTCTTCCGCGAATTGGAAAAGATGATCGAGCGGGAAGGTCTTATCGATATCTTCTATGAGCGTGCCTTCGAGCGCCTCATACCGCAGGGCCACACCTTCCGCATCGTCGACACGACCGATCTCTTCTCTATCGAGCTCGATACTCCTGAAGACTTCGAGAACGCCCAGCGCCTCATTCCCGCTGAATTGTTCTAAAAAGATAATGACAAGTAAACTATTCAATCTATTACACCGAATCCTCACAATTGCCCTTTTGACGTTTTTTGTAGGTGACGCTTTTGCTGAGGTTAGTCCATCCGATTTAAAAGGAGAGGATAAAGCGATGTTCGACCGCTTCCGTGATCTTTTCCAGGATGGTACGCCTAACGAGTTCTACGACTTTGCCAAGGAGTATGAGCAGGACCTGAAGTCGAAGAGTTACATGATGCTTTACTACAAGCTGTTGAATAACGAGGGTTTCTTTGCCCTGCATCATAACATGACTTTTCGCGCTATGCAGATAGCAGAGCGCCTGAATGACGAGTTGCGTGCCGACAAAGCCCACGACTATTTTTATCTGGCTACGGGACTGATGGGGGATATCTATTACGCCAGTCATAACCGGAAGAAGGCTGAGGCCTATTTCACACAGGCACTCGAAGAGGTGGGTGACAGCGATCCGAAGTTTACCATGCGTACCTGTCAGAGTCTGGCAGAGATGATTTGCATTTATGACCCTCAGGAGGCGATGGCGTGGCTGGACAAAGCAAAGGCCCTGGCTATAAAGACAAACAACGTGGAATATCAATCCCTGTCTGTTTCCATGGCGGCCTATCTGTATTTCCTGATGGATAACTCCGAGGGCTTCTATCGTTATTATGACGAGTATCGGCGTCTGCGCAGCATGAACAAGCCGGGCTTTAGCCTGCGCTATGCGAACATTTTGGAGATCGCTCACCTAGCATTCAGTGGCCGGTATCAAGATGCCTCCTATCAGTTGGCAAATAGCGGCCCCATCGCTGTCGACAGTTCTATGGTGGCCATTCGTATCTTTGCCATGGAGCGTGATATCGACAAGGGCTTCGAGGCTGTGAAGCGTCGCCGTCTGGAGTTGGATTCTATCTACAGTCTGGCTCATGACGCCAACTTCGACCAGATGGCAACAGAGCGGTCGTTGATGATGTCTAAAGAAGAGGCGCGGGTTCATAAGAAAAAGGTGGAGGTACTGACCAACTGGCTGATTGCATTGGTCATTGTTTTCCTGTTCGTCTATATGATGGGTCGTCGGCGTTTGGTACGAAAGATCTGGGCAAACAACCGTAAACTCAAGGAAGCCCTCGTCAAAGCTGCCGAGAGCGACCAGATCAAGACGATGTTCATCCGCAATATGAGCCACGAGATCCGCACACCTCTAAATGCCGTGGCGGGGTTCTCACAGATCATATGTAATCCTGACTATGACTTGTCGGAAGACGAGAAGAAGGATATGCAAGGTCGGATCATAAGTAATGTACACGTGATCACATCTATCATCAACGAGGTGCTGGAGTTGTCGAAGAGCGAGAGCGAGGGAAGTCTGGTTGCCGATGCTGATAAGGTAGATGTGAAGTGTAATGACCTGGCCCGTACTGTGCTTCACGATGTTGAAGGTCGCCAGCGCGAGGGTGTGGAATTGAAGTTTGCCTCGAACGTGACGGATGATTTCACGATACGTTCAAGCATCTATCGTTTGAAAAGCGCCTTGACGCATTTGGTCGACAACGCCATTAAGTTCACGGATAACGGCTATGTGGAGTTGCGCTGCGAGAAGTGCGGTGACAACATGCAGTTCTTGGTCACCGATACAGGTGTCGGCATTAAGGAGGCAGACAAGGAACGTATCTTCGAGACCTTCTCAAAGATCGATGATTTCAAGGAAGGTATCGGATTAGGCCTGCCGATCTGTCGTCGGTTGATTAATTCCTTAGGTGGAGAAGTGTCGTTAGATACGACCTACTCTGGAGGCTGTCGCTTCGTCATTTCCCTTCCAGTAAAGTAAGCCTTTACCTTATCCCAGTCAATAGCAACCACCTCTGCCGGGTTGTCATAGTCGGTGGCCGTGGCTTTCTCGTTCTCTAAGTCGAAACGCACCACGATCCTGTCTTCCACACTCACGCCAGTCTTCAGAGAGTCGAGGCGGATGATGTCGAAACGGTCGCTTTTTTCCTCAGATTCAAGCAGGCACTCTTCGTTGGTCTTCAGATACCAGGTCAGTGTGTCAGTGCTGTTGGCGCCCTGCTCCGTCGACTTGACTATCGCCATGGCCGATTTTATCTCCATATGATAACTTGCCAGTTTATAGAGGAAAGCACCAAGGGCAACGACGCCGATGACCACTACACAGGCAACTGGCTGCATCAGACAGCCCCGGGCAACGCCCTTCCACCCCCTGCGGTAATAGCCATACATGGGGATGGCTGTCGATAAGGCGATGACAATCAGACTGAAACTGATCATGAAAACTCTTGCTATAACATATCCTTCTGTATACATATCTGTCAACCGTTAACCGTAAACTGTAAACTACAACCTCTGAATGGCAAACATGGTGAGGTCGTCGCTCTGCTCTGCATCTCCCACGAACTGCGCGACAGCGGCACTCATGGCTGCGATAAGTGCCTGCGGACTGTTGCCGGCCACCTTGGCTGTCTCCGTCACCCGCTCCATGCCGAACTGCTGGTGGCCGATGTCCTCAGCCTCGTTCAGACCGTCGGTATAGAGGAAGATAGTGGTGCCGCGCTCCAGTTGCGTCTGCTGACAGGTATACTCCCATCCCGGCATCACGCCCGCTGGGATGTTGGGGTCGCAGGCCAGTTCACTGACCTTACCGTCAGTCAGCACCAACGGCATGTCGTGGCCCGCATTGCAGTAGTCCAGACAACCTGTTGCCAGGTCGATCACACCCACGAAGAGAGTCACGAACATACTGGTATCGTTGTTGTCGCTCAGCGATTCGTTGATGCCCGTCACCATCTGCTGAGGCTCCGTTGTGTGGGCTGCGATATTGCGGAACAGCGACCGTGTGACCGCCATCACCAGCGATGCAGGAACACCTTTGCCCGACACATCGCCGATGCAGAAGAACAGTTTCTCGTCGCGGATGAAGAAGTCGTAGAGGTCGCCGCCTACGGCCTTGGCAGGCGTCACCTGTCCGTAGAGGTCGATGTCGCTGCGGCTGGGGAAGGCAGGATAGGTTTTCGGCAGCATGCTCATCTGTATGCCGTGGGCAATCTTCAGCTCGTTCTCTATCGAGGCCTTCTCCGAGGTGGTCACTTTCAGATTCTCGATATATCCGGTCAGCGAGTGCTGCATGTTCTCAAACGAGTCGCGCAACTGGCCAATCTCGTCGCGATGCTTGATGGTTGGCAACAGGGTGCTAAACTCTCCCTGGGCCACCTTGTCGGCAGCGTTGGCCAACTGTTTCAGGGGCTTCGCCGTGCGCCTGATGGTAAGGAAGCATACCATGAAAGTGGCTATCAGCACGATGATGATGAAAAACAAGATAACGACGCCTACCGTTATGCCAATCATGTCTATCTCAAATGATGGAACGGTCAACACCAGCATCCAGTCAGTACCCGTTATAGGTGAATAGAACACATACGTCTCCTTCCTGTTCACCAACACTTCTTTATAAATCTCATCGTAACTGGTCTTGCGCGCCTTGATCTCATTGACAATATTGTCAGCCAGACCAGTATCGTCGTCATCCTTCACGTGTACGAAGAAATTGCTTTTCTTGATGCGCCGGAGGTCAGGATGGGTGATAAACGTACCGTCTTGCGCCAATACATGACTCTGCATCTTTTTGGAAACCGTCCAGCTTTCTTTGGCGAGGCAGCTGTCCTGCTCCTGTAGAACCTGCGTGATGATGTCGAGCGAGAGGTTGGCCCTCAAGATAGCCACGATACGGCCCTGCGGGTCTTGAATAGGATACTGATAGGCCACCAGTGGCGTCTTGGTGTCCAAAGTGTCGAGGAAGGGCTCCGACCAGTAGGCCGAATCTCTGACCTGTATACCGTCGTCAACAAAACTGATGTCGCAACTGTGTATAAAGGGGTTCTGTGTGACCATGCGTTCTGTGATGGTCTGCATCTGGTCAGGCTCCTTCAGGTGGCGCTCAATGTCGAAGAGGTTGTTCCTCACGGCCACGTCCACGTCCGACATCACAAGGTTGATGGCTCTGTCCATCGTCCTCATACCAACGTGGAAGTTTTGGGCGTTGACTTCCGCCAAGGCATCTTTGCTTAACCAGTAGATCAGGATCGACAGGCCGCCCAGCATGATGATCTGCCCCAAAATCACCCAGCGCGACAACCTGGTGGCAAACGAACGGTTGTATTCTTTCTCTTTCATCGTTTCTTAACTTGTGGGTGCAAAGATACAACAATCTCTTCAAACTACCAAGCAATCCGAGAAGTTTTGACAGACACAATAGAATGCCGTCCTGTTGTGTCCGTCATTTACCTGATGTATACTCGCGGATGACAGCAAGGAACTCCAAACCGTAAGTATCGCGTTTATGCTCGCCAATGCCGAAGATGTTGCCAAATGCCTGGAGGGTTGTAGGACGCTCTGTGGCGAGGGCATGAAGGGAACGATCGGACATGACGACGTATGCTGGCCAATGGTTCTCGTCAGCAATTCGTTTGCGAACCTGGCGCAGTTTCTCAAAGAGTTCCTTGTTTTCGTCACGTTCAACTGAAACAAGGACAGTTCTCTGTGCTTCCTGCAACTTCTTCCGTCGAGCCTTTACGCTGAAATCCTCACGACTGACCACCGCTAATTGTACTGTTCGCTTCCCGTATAGCACCTCTTTGCCCAAGTCAGTAACGTGAATGTGTCGATCTTCGTTATAGGCAATCTCAATGAATCCCATTTGCAGCAGCTGCAGCAGATAGTCGTGCCAGTCACGATACGGAATATCCCGTCCTGCCGCAAAGGTCTTCAGTTGATTGTAGTGATGAGAGACAACCTCTGCAGACATATTCCCACGCAGGATATCGATAGCGACAGTAAAGCCAACAGATTCATTTGTACGCATGATGGCAGACAGCGCTTTCTGGGCAATGATGGTGCCGTCGAACACCTGAGGAGGGGTATGGCAAACATCGCAATTGCCGCAACTCTTGTCACTGGTCTCCCCAAAGTAGTTGAGCAAGATACGGCGACGACAAACCTGCGCCTCTGCATACTCCTGCATGCGTTGCAACTTTTCCAAGTTAATCTCTTGCTGTCCGCTCTCGTCCACAAACTTACGCAGCGTTATGATGTCGCTAAGATTGTAATAGAGGATGGTTTCGCAAGGCAGCCCATCACGACCGCCACGACCTATCTCCTGATAAAAACTTTCGATACTCTTAGGCAGGTTATAGTGAGCTACGAAACGGATATTGCTCTTGTCGATGCCCATACCGAAAGCGATAGTGGCGCAGATAACCTGTATCCTGTCTGCCACGAAATCATCCTGCACTTGGTTACGTTCAAACGTAGGAAGTCCTGCATGATAGACTCCAACGGAAATGCCTTCTTTCTTCAGTTTCTCAGCCAATTCCTCCGTTGTCCTTCTGGCCAGACAATAGATGATACCACTCTCGCCTGCATGCCTTCTGATCAGATCCATAATCGAGCGGAGTTTCTCACGGGCAGAATAGCCGCGTTTCACATCAAGCCTCAAGTTCGGACGGTCGAAAGAGCCGATAAACGTCTGCCCGTCTTCAATGTGGAGTTGAACCAAGATGTCCTGTTTGGTAATCTTATCGGCAGTAGCGGTAAGAGCCATGATAGGAACCTTTGGAAACAGATCGCGCAACTGCCCCAACTGGGTGTACTCAGGACGGAAATCATGTCCCCAACTGGAAATGCAATGGGCTTCGTCAATGGCAATAAGCGAAACGTTGGCCTGCTGCAATAGTCGCATAACACCTCCCACCAGACGCTCTGGGGAGATGTAAAGCAGCTTGATCTGCCCAGCAACACAGCGCTCAATGATGTTCTGGTTCAATCCCTCATCATTGCTGCTGTTCAAGGCTTCCGCTGCGATACCATTGGCCCGCAAGCTACCCACCTGATCCTTCATCAAAGAGATAAGCGGAGAGACCACGATGGCCATTCCATCCATCATCAAGGCCGCCATCTGGAAACACAATGACTTACCACCACCCGTCGGCATCAGTACCAACGAATCTCCGCCATGAATCGTATGCCGTATAATCTCCTCCTGCATCGGCCGGAAGGTATCATACCCGAAATTCGCCCTTAGAACTTGTTTTAAATCTTTAATCTCCATCGTTTTCGATACGTCTCTGTCCTTCATAAGTTAAGAATTTAAGTGTTACAAATAATCATGGTGCAAAGATAGAAATTATTTATGAGACTTCCAAATCTTTTGCAATTTTTTCGCTGCCGAGTACCCCTCTCTCCTTATACCTTATTATATTATAGCCTCCTCCGCAGCTTTCAGCATGCCGCCCTCTTCCTCCATTTCCGGATAAGCCTTCACGACGGCCTGATGATCATCGAGCCAGATTTTGATATAACAGCGGTTCTTTCGTTATAACAGAAGAACCATCTTTTAGGAATAAGTAAGTACCCAACTGAGACCCAAACCGATGCACGCATTTGGGCTACTACCAAATTTGTGCATTGTTTTGGCGTGATTTAACAATATTATTCGTATCTTTGCATCGAGTTAGTGACCATTAGAGATATGAAACAACCTAGACACCTGTTTTTATTATGTATCCTCCTGATTATGGTGGGTTGCGGAGAAAACCAGTCTGTGAGACATCTGTCGCATATAGGCGACACGCCTTATCAGCAGGATTCTATATTAATAGCCTATGCCACTAATCCGGAGCGGGCACTCGCCTTGCTTGACTCGGCGTTGATTTTAGGCAACATCAGCGACTATCGCAGCCAGTTCATCCGTGCTAAGATCTTCTGTAAGTCGCTCGTGGAGCAGCGTCAGGACTCCGCCATCGCCATCTGTAAGGCTTTGCTCAATCACGACTCCGTAAGAAATGAGCCCGTAGAGAAAGAGAACGTCCTCGATATGCTCATTGCGACCAGCCGCGCCAAGGCTGACTACGAGCAGTACCTGCACTGGGCTACATTGAAAGCCGAACTCTGTCAGCAGCAGGGTGAGGAAATAGAACGCTGGCGCACTGAGGCCGATATCGGACTGGTGATGACGCACCTGAAACAGGTGGACGAGGGACTCAAGAAACTCGATGATGCCATCAGCCATCTCGACAGTCCTGGCAGCATCAATCGTATGGATGCCTTCATCATCGCTGTGAAACGCAAGATCAACGCCCTTAACGACCTGGGCCACTATGCCGAGGTAATCCCCTTGGCCCAGCGCATTCTCGATCGTCTGGACCATTACGAGCAGCATACTAAAGAGTATGCCGAGGACAGCTACCGTCTGTCATGGAGCGATCATCCCAATGACCGTGACCGATATCTGGACTTCAGTCGTGCACAGACTTGGGGATTCATGGCGCAGGCGCATGCCATGACAAATGAGAAAGAGAAGGCGCAAGAGTATCTTGCACTCTTTGATAAGACAGGCTATGGTCAGACATTCGCTGCCCGCCGTTTCATAGCCCCCACCCAGATGGCCTTGGGCATGTACGATGAGGCTCTGACCACTTACACGGAGGTAGAGCGCCGCATGGCAGCCGACACCCTCAACGAAGACTATGCCATCATTCTCCGTTCCCGTGCCATAGCCGCCAGTGCCAAGGGCCGTATGGCCGAGGCATTAGACTACCAGACCCGCTATGCCAACCTCTCGAAGGCGGTCAGCGACAGCCTGCACCGAAGTGAGGCTCACGACTATGCAGCCCGCTATCATGCCCAGGAGCAGCAACTGCTGATTCAGGAGAAGGAGGCCGAGGCCGAGCGCTCTCATATTGTTAGTCTCGCCATTGCCGTCATCGCCTTGCTGGCCCTCGCCTTCGCCCTCTACTTCTTCCACGAGAAACGTATCGTCAGCGAGAAAAACCATGCGTTGGTTCGTATGATTAACGGCACTCTGTCAGATCCCATTGACGAGATGGATACCTTCGAAGAAAGTGATGAAGAAGCGAATGCTGATGATCCGATCATGGATGCGGGTTCCGACGACAGCTCAAACGCCGACCTCTTTGCTACTATCGATGCCGCTATCCGTTCCGAACGTCTCTATTCCAATGTCGCCCTGCAACGTCAGGACGTCTGTGACCGTTTCAGCATCCGTCGCCATACGCTCAACAATCTCCTTTCGGCCTATGCCAAGGGGCAGTCCTTTACCCAGTATGTCAACGCCATTCGTATGGAGGAGGCCGTCAATCTGCTGCGTGACAGTCCAGACATGACCCTTACTGCTATTGCCGCTGCCGTGGGCTTCACACCTGCGAACCTGCGTGACAAATTCAAACAATTATACGGCATGACTCCTGCAGAGTATAGGCAGAATATGTAGATTTCGGGCCAGCTGTCCCGTTTCCAATGCACGCATTTGGGTCATATCCCAAATGCGTGCATTGCTTTTGGTCTGATTCAGTTTGTTTTTCATTAACTTTGCACCAAATTTTGAAAAATCAACATGAGTCAAGACCTGTTTAAGAAGATTAACGCTACTATTCGCAAGGAACGGCTTTATGCTGACATAGACTTGATGCGCGAAGACATCATGGAGCGCTTCGGTATCGGTCGTCATCGTCTGAACGACCTGCTTTCGGCCTATGCCGACGGTATGTCCTTCCCTCAGTTTATCAATGCCATCCGAATGGAAGAGGCCTACGTCCTGCTCACCGAACACCCAGAGATGACCATCACCGAGGTGGCCCGTCAGGTGGGCTTCACTGCTCCGAACCTGCGCGAACAGTTCAAACGCTGTTACGGCATCACCCCAGCAGAATATCGCGCAGGCCTGATGTCGTATGACAATGATTGAGTCTGAATAAGGCTTTGTATTACTACATTATTATTAATTATAACAATACAATTATGAAGAAAACAATCGTTTCTATGGTAGTCATGGCCATGTTTGCCGTAATGCCCGCAAGTGCCCAAGGATGAGAACACTTCAGCGGTGGATGCTCACATTAGCCCTCGTCTGCAGTTTTGCAAGCGAGGGCTTGGCACAGAAGAAAGGCTTCTGGAAGAGTGTCGTGGCCTATCTCGACTCCTCTAACGTGAAGGGTGTCGATCCTGCCTACATCACCCAGCCCGACAAGCCCTGGGCCCTCGTGTTCAATTCCAATGTCGACAAGTTAAGCCTGGATGTTGCATCCACCATGCATGTGAAGAGCGTCATTGAAGAGGAGGGAACGTCAGAGATGACTCTTCATCTTCAGATCAAGCCGCCCGTCTCAACCTCTCTCGGCCTTTGGGCTGGCTATCGTGGCTATGGCGCAGGCTACTCTCTGTCGCTGTCAGGCGATAATGGTTACAGTTTCGCCATGAATATGGTGTCGCCCAGCTATGGCATCAACCTCCGCATTAACCGCTTTTCGTTCGATAAGCCCGAAGCCTCCATATCATGGCACACGAATGGTGCTGCCGGTTCGGGTGAGGATGCGTTGGATGCCAAGACCATTCAGACTGCTCTCAGCAGCCCCATGAAAATCGGGACGCTGGTGCTCGACGGCTATTGGGTGTTCAATAAGAAGCGCTTCTCCATGCTTGCCGCCTATGACCAGTCCACCATACAGCTGCGCTCCGCAGGCTCGCTGATCGCCGGACTGATGTATTACTATCAGAAACTCGACTACGACACTCCCAAGAACCTATTCATCCTCCAGACGTTCACCAAAATGGGACTGATGAAGGTTTATCAAGGCAGCATCGGGCTGGGCTATACCTACAACTGGGTGCCAGCCCGAGGGCTGGTGGTCAACGTTACCGCCATGCCGGTGCTGACGCTGCTGAACCTGGTGAAGGTATCGAACTATCAACTGGTGTTTCCTGAAAATATGGAAGACTATTCGGAAAGCGAATGGATCAACGCGCTGTCGATGAAGCACGTCAGTGATGAGCGCCTCAATGGCGGTGTCCGTCTGAACTTCGACATGCGTATGGGCGTCTCCTATATCTGGCGCGACTGGTATGTCGGTGCTGCTGCACAGGGCCACCACTTCCGTTCCAATAGCGATGACACCACCCTCAAACTGACCGACTGGAACATCAAGGCCTACGTCGGCATGAGATTATAATAGATAATAAATTGGTATGAAACAATCAATCCAACTATTAACGGCCATCCTCTTTGTCAGTGGAATGATATCGCTGTCGGGCTGTTCACGCAAAGTCTATTCGACGGATAGTGCCACAGCATCGAAACAGTGGTGCTTTCCGTTGCCAGGGGCCAAGGTCATCAGTCCCTACGGCTCACGGGGCGGGCGGCAACATACAGGTGCCGACCTCAAGACCAAGGCCAAGGATAAGATCTATGCCGCCTTCGATGGTGAGGTGGTATTCTCGGGTAAGTTCTCGGGCTATGGCAATCTGATCCGCATCAAGCACGCCAACGGCCTGGAGACCTACTACGCCCATAACTCCAAGAACATGGTGAAGGTGGGTCAGCACGTTAAGGCCGGACAGGTGATAGCCCTCGTAGGCCAGACGGGTCGCGCCACAACGCCCCATCTGCACTTTGAGACCCGCGTCAACGGCAAGCCGCAGAATCCCGCCAACTACTTCGACCTGAACAACCACACCTTACGGAAAAGGTAAAAATGTAAAAAGCAAGCGATATGAAAAAGATGACTCAACGGGTGCTGGCCGCCACCCTGACATTCTGCGGCGCAATGATGATGCAGACATCGTGTACCGACGCAATCGGCTCGATGGACAATCCTGTGAATCCCGAACCGTCTTACGATCCTGCGGGTGAGTTGGCCAAGGAAACCTTCATGCATGAAGAATGGATGGATCGCTCGGTCAAGCCCGGCGACTCGTTCTGGGATTTCGCCCTCGGCTCTTGGCTGAAGAATCACGATAATAACGACAACGGTACCTTGTTGAACGCCTATTTAAATCGGATGGATGTTTTGATGACTGGTTTGCTTGAAAGTGCCCCTGACCACCATACACTTCAGCTACTTATGGGCTCCAAGCTCACAAAGGAGGAGGAAAAAGCAGCGATGGAACGAGTATATGCCCAACTGAAACAGGGCAACGATATCAGCAAGGCCGACGTGATGTATAACATTGGCAAGATGGCCGATATGGGGTTCTATGCTTTCATGGGTCATGATGTATTAAACA
>JAEEGJ010010173.1_pt1 | contig 24665 bp, 20 predicted proteins | sample 8958761 | NCBI WGS metagenome assembly JAEEGJ01 (sample SAMN16246546, study PRJNA631951) | gut metagenome | biome: gut microbiome; feature: rumen; material: RS-attached | host: Bos | place: Iran: Karaj | collected 2018-10 | reverse complement strand
GGATACGTTTCATGGCTTATTGGTTTTCGGGGGTGAGGGAGTTGTAGATATCGTGGTAAGTAAAGGGTTGGCGTCGCACATCGGAGGCAAAGAAATAGCCATAGCCGTTCTTGACATTGCCTCGCACGTTGCCCGAGATGGTGGCGAACAGGCCCAGGCTCCAGTCGTCTTCGTTGAAGACATCCAACAGGAAGGTGTAGAATTCGGGCGAGACCGAACAAGTGATGAAAGTCTCGTTTTGGTCGAGATAGTCTTCCGTGACGTGATAGGAATACCAGAACAGCCTGGCGGTGAACAGTGCCGAGAGCGACATGTCGTTATGGATGAATGAGACACTTTCGATGCTGTCGATGGGGAAATCCTCAGACTGATAAAAGGTCAGGCCGCAAATCACAGGTTGTTCCCCAACGGTATAGATGTGCTTGTCGAACTGGAATTCATGCGCCATCATGCCCGATTGCATCTGATAACTCCTCACTTTTGTGTGGTCCTTGATGATTGGGAGGTAATCCGTGTCACACAAAGGCGTCAGATAGTCCTCGGCGGTGATGTCGCCCGTTGGTGTCTCTATGACGAGTTTGTAGGTCTTGCCTGTCTCGCCCTTGAAAGGTTGCTCCGAAACAAAAACCATCTTGTTGCGGTCGGCTTCCTTTTCGATATATGGAATGGTGTCGTTTCCGCAAAGCACGAATACGCGGTTGATTTCGGGCAAATCATTCTGGTTGTCGCCCCATTGATGCACAGGTGAAATGGTGACGCGGTGCTGGCGCATCTCGGTGGTCACATTGCCAAACACGGCGACGGTGCCGTTCAAGACCTCGCCATCCGGCTGATTGAAACTGTTGATGTCGACTTCATCGATTCGGCTGCAAGCGACTGACAGTAAGACGATAGTCAACAATAATAAGGCTTTAAACTCTCTCATCATTTTGTTGTTTTGGTTTTTAGTTGTAACACTATCTTTGGATTATTATTGTCTTTCAGAGGCCAAAAAGACTTTTCTCAAACAAGAAGCGTGGCTCTGCATGCTCACATCTTCAAGAGGAGGCCCTAGGAAAGCCTGAAATAACAAGATGCTTATTAGCAGTCCACGCTTAATGCGTTTGGAGCTGCTATGCTCGCACAAGTTATTTCTGTTTTTCTTTTTAGATCAACAATGTCGCAGTTGAAATTTCCTAGGTTTCCTCTTGCAACACGAAGCATAACGCTTCTTTTCCTTGATGTCTTGGAATTGGGACTTTTTCGTCTCAAAACCGAAGGCAAAAATAGGGAAAAATGGATTATGCAAGAAATCAACTTTCATTTTTTTGTTGTTTTCCTTTCTGTGATAAGGGCAAAAATCGGATCGGAAATATGTTTTTTTGTCACAATCCACAAAAACCCCTATCTTTGTCCTCTCCTAAATTGCTAATGCCATGAAAAAGATACTCTTACTCCTGCTTCTGCTACCTATTTCCCTCCTTGCCCAAGTCACCGACGACTTCTCCGACGGTGATTTCACCCAAAACCCCACTTGGTCGGGAACAACGGAACAATATACGGTGAACACCAGCAAACAGCTCCAACTCAATGCGGAAGGCGAAGGCACGGCCTACCTTTCCTTGCCCATCAGCGAGTATGAGTCCATGGAATGGCAGTTCTGGATTCGCGAAGCCTTTGCCCCTTCGGGAAACAACTATTCCGATGTTTGGCTTAGTGCCGATAAAGCTGACTTGCAAAATGTCACCCAAGGCTATTTCCTCCGCTTCGGCGAAGGCGGCAGCAACGATGCCATCACCTTGTTCCGCAAGGATGCCGATGGACAACAACAAATCTGTCGCGGCACTGAAGGTGCCATCGCGGCCTCGTTCGCAGTCTCAATAAAAGTGACTTGCGATCGCGAAGGCAACTGGATGATTCAGACATGCTACGACAATTCGGGTATTTATCTCATTGAGGCACAAGGGGCGGACGACACTTACGGTCGTGGCGGCTACTTCGGCTTTTGGTCCAAGTTCACATCCAGCAACGCCACGAAAATCTATTTCGACAATGTCTATGTCGGTCCCCGCATCGCCGACCACGAGCCACCCCAACTCCTGACCTGCGAGGTGCTCGACTTGACGCATCTCCAACTGGCCTTCAACGAGGCACTGAATGAAACCACAGCACTCAATCCCGACAATTATTCCATCGACAACGGCTTGGGTCATCCGGCTTCCGTCAGTTTCGGCGACAATCCTGCCGTTGTGGTGCTCGAGATGGAACGCGAAATCGGCAATGGCATTAATTACACGCTTACCGTCAGCGGTATCAAAGACCTGTGGAACAACATGATGGAGCCGACAACCCTGGCCTTTTCCATCTACGAAGCCTCGGAATACGACATCGTTATCAACGAGATTATGGCGGATCCGAATCCTGTGGTGGGCCTGCCCGAATGGGAGTATGTGGAACTCTACAATACCACGGAGTTTGGCATCGACTTGAAAGACTGGCAGATACAAATCGGCTCAAACGATAACACCTTTGGAAACTTTGTCCTTGCCCCGCTCGGCTATGTCATCCTTTGCCACAATGATGCCGTCTCCGAACTGCGCCAATACGGTGATTGCATCGGCTTCAGTAGCTTCTCGGTGGGCAACAGCTCTTCGGCGATGTACCTCTACAGCAAGGCGGGCATTTTGATTTCTCGTGTCAACTTCAGCAACACTTGGTACCACGATTCCGACAAGGCCAACGGAGGCTGGTCGGTGGAGCAAGTCGACCCGCTGAACCCTTGCGCTGGTGCCTCCAACTGGACAGCCTCCATGGATGCCTCGGGTGGTACGCCGGGCCGCATTAATTCGGTGAACGGTGAGAACAATGTGGCACCCAAAGTGGAGCGCGTGAGCATGTTCGGCAACCAAATCGTCCAGCTGTGGTTCGACCAGCAGATGAATGCTGCCGATTTGTTGGAAACGCAATACTTCCTTGTGGAAGAAACGAACGAACATCCCTCGCAAACGGCCATTAATCCCATGGATGGCACCTACGTGGAGCTCCAATTCGACCGCGGATTCGAGCAAGGTCTGGTCTATACATTGGTTATTAATGGTGTGACGAATTGCGTGGGTACGACCATTGAAGCCGACACCCGCGTGCAGTTCGGCATCCCTAACGACATCGCCGAAGGCGAAATCCTCATTAATGAAATCCTCTTCGACCCCATCGCCCCAGGTGTGGATTATGTGGAGCTTTACAACAACACTGATAAGACCTTCGACCTCAGCGCTCTGATGCTCGGCGTCATTAAGGAGAGTTTTCCCAATCCTGCCGATACTACTTTGAAGGAAATCACCGCCGACAGTCGTTTGTTCCTGCCCAAGACTTATGTTCTGCTTTCTACCAACAGCGAAATCGTTGGCCAACAATATGACTGTCCGACCGACAACTTTGTGCAGATGGCATCCTTCCCGAGCTATGCCAACGCCGGTGGTACAGCCATTTTGATGGGCAAGGACGGCACGGTGGTCGACCAGATGACCTTCTCCGAGAAGATGCATTATCCTTTGCTCAAAGTCACGAAAGGCGTTGCCTTGGAGCGCGTCGCTTTCGACCAGCCTTCGATGGATGCCAACAACTGGCATTCTGCCGCCGAAAGTGCGCATTTTGGCACGCCTGGATACGAGAACTCGATGATGCAGAGCTCCGAGCCTTCCAACGACGAAATCTCCATCAGCCCCGATATCTTCTCACCCGACTGCGACGGCTTCGACGATGCCTGTTTCATCAACTACCATTTCGATGAGGCGGGATATACAATGAACATCTACATCTTCAATGTGGCAGGACAATTAATCTGCCATTTGGCCAAAGGCGAGTTGGTGGGGCAGGAGGGCAGCGTCCTCTGGAATGGCCTCGACAACAATGGCAACAAGGTTCCCGTTGGCGTCTATGTTGCCGTGACCGAGGTCTTCAATTTCGAAGGCAAGGTTAAACAATTCAAAAACGCAATCGTCGTCGGAACACGCTAAATGGTAGAGACGTGCCATGGCGCGTCTCTACAACATATATCCGTGAAAATCCGTACAATCCGTGTTCAAAAAAACGTGTTCAGAAATCCATATTGCTCTGCGCCACAATCTGTTTCGTATCAGGATTGAAGGCAGTCAGATTTCCTAATCCAGGTTTATCAGTCACGAAAACGCCATTGTCCAAGGCGATGAAATCGTAGTTGTCGTTTTGCTCGATGACCATATTCATGAAACTGTAGTCGACGGGGATATGCCCATGGATAATCTTCTTGCCATGCGATTTGTTGAAGTCGACCCTGAACTTGCGGGTCCACATCATGCTCTTCGTGTCCTCAAACGGGTCGGCGATGCTGAAATTCATGCCGGCATGCACGAGGATGTATTCTTCTAATTCGACGTATGGCAGACAAGCGTTCATCCAGTCAATGTATAGCTGCGGAATCTCTCTTGGATGCTTTACCCCAAAGCTTTCCAAAGTGGTTTTTGCCCCCACGGCTTCCCATTCTTTCTGTTCCGGATGTTTGCCGCCCAAAAACTTCTTCTTTTGGTCGGCCTCAAACGCTTTCACGCACATGTCTTCGTGGTTGCCTTTCAAGAAATGCACGTTGTATTCCTCCTTTTGCAAGTGCATCAGATAATCGATGACGCCTTTGCCATCAGGACCACGATCGATATAGTCACCCAAAAAATAGACATCGTCGTTCTTCGTCACCTTGAGCATGTTCTCAAGGAGCACTTTCAAGGTCTTCGCGCAACCATGAATATCGGGGATGATCCAGCGTTGTGACATTAGAATAGGTTGTTGATTTTCAGTGATTTGAATTCTTCACGCAAGCGTTTCTTGATGCTCCAGCGCACGTCGGAGATCCAACGGCGGAACAACTCGTTGTAGTCGACAAACATGGAATAGGAGAAGAAGAGCAGCACCGTACCACCTAAGGCCCAATACCAAGGCAGGTTGCAGAACATGATGATGGTGCCCGCGATAAAGACGATGGGGAAGAGCACAAACCTGACGCCAAAGCTGACCGTGTTGCTGAAGGCCGGGTCTTTCAGGCGACCGCGGATGATCCAAGTGGTGAGCCACACGGGCAAGTTGACTGCAGCCGAGGCCAGATAATAGGGCAACAAAAGGACGAGCGTTGCAAACATCCACAATGAGTTGAATATAGGGCGTTTCTTGGCCACCGACATCACAGAGACTTTCTCTTTGATGCGATGTTTGGAAAACTCCATGACACGTTCAAACAGTTTCTTGGCTTCTTCGGGTTGTTCTTCCTTGTATTTCAACACTTTCTCGACCGTAGCGCGGTTGCGCAGCATCTTTTTGTAAAGGCTTCCTGCACGTTTCTCATTTTTCATCTTCACAATTTCCCAAATGGCGTCATAGTCTTCATTGTCAGGAATATAGGTGAAGAGTTTGGAAATTTCTTCGTGGAGCTTGTCTTTCAATAGGTTGATGTTGGCGGCCTCGTTTTCCTCGGTGGTGTTCTTGAAGAATTCGGTCACGTTGATGGGCTCGCCGAAGTTGATCATCGCCGTAGAGCGGAAGCGGAAGTAATCGCCGTATTCGATGGCCGTGGGGATAATATAAACGGGGTTTTTGTCGCCGAACTGCTTGTTGGCATCGACAGCGATGTGGAAAAGTCCCTTACCCATGCGCATCAGCGAATGCTTGGTGCGGTGTGTTCCTTCAGGGAAGAGGTAGAGGTCGACATGGTCGTGGATGACGTCGACGGCCTTGTTGAGCGAATCGTCGTTTTGGCGCACGGCTGCCACCCCGTTGCGGATGCGGAAGATGGGCAGGATGCGCATGAAATTCAATATCTTGGCCACAGCCGGATTCTTGAAGATATCGCCTCGCGCAATGAAAACTTTCCTGATGTTGTCGGCTGAAAGCAACACCAAGGCGTCCATCAGCGTGTTGCTGTGGTTGACACCGAAAATCAAGGCGCCGCCTTTCGGGATGCGCTTCTTTCCGTGTACCTCAAACCTGCTGTACGACCTCCTTGTATGCCAGTTGACGTAAGGTAACAAAATGGAGTACCAAAAATCAGGATCTTGTATTTTCTTGGCCATTCTAAGTGTTAAAAATAAGGCTGCAAAAGTACATAATTTAGCAAAACGCCCCATGTTTTTTCTTGCAAATAATAAAATTTACTACTTTTACGGCCTCTAAGACGCACGAAATGAAGATAAAATTACTTTCTATCCTCGGATTGTTGACGCTTGGCTTGGCATTTTTTTCATGCCACGACGAACCCGAAATCGAAGAGAATGAGCCTGAGGTTCGCGACACCTTGACGGTGATGCAACATGTGCTCGAAAACGGACGATTGGTTGCTGTGACCAATTGTGAAATCATCAATTACAACACGGAAAAGGCAACGCCATCGGGCTTTGAATACGAGCTCTTGAGCGATTTCTGCAAAGAGCGTGGCATCGAATTGGAGATGCTGGTCAACGAGAACCTCGACTCGTGTTTCATGCTCCTCGACTCGGCTAAGGTCGACATAGTGGCCATCGGCATCGGCTCTAACAAAGACATGAAACGCCGCTTCCTGCTTACTGACCCCATCCTCAAGCAGCGCAGCGTGTTGGTGCAACGTCTCCCAAAGGACTGGAACCAAATGTCGACAGCCAATGAGGTGGAGAACAAGTTGCTGCGTTCGCCCGTCGACCTCGCAGGCAAGACCATCCATCTTCCCCAAGGTAGCCACGAGGTGAAACTCATAGAGCATCTCGCCGACCAGATTGGCGACACCATTTACATTGTTGAATGCGACAGCCTCAACAGCGTTGACTTGGTGAAAGCCGTCGCTTCAGGCTACATCGACTACACTGTTGTTGAGGAGTATATGGCTCGTATGGCTTCTATCGGATTGCGGAGTTTGGACACGAAACTCTTTGTCAGCGTCGAGCAGCCCTTGTGTTGGGCCATTGCCAATCACGACGGCGACTCGTCCTTGCTCGTCGAGCTGAACAACTGGATCGATGGCTTTGAGCAACGTAACCTCACTCGCATCTTGGCCAAATATGTTAACCAAGCCAATGTCTTCTCTACCAAGAAGCTGTCAGGCGACCATATCTCTTTCTTCGACGACATCATCAAAAAGACTGCCAAGGAGATTGGCTGGGATTGGCGTCTGCTGGCTTCGCTCATCTATGAGGAATCGCATTTCAAGCTCGATCTGGAAAGCGAAAAAGGCGCTTTTGGTCTCATGCAACTCATGCCCGTGGTGATGGAGAAATATGGCATCGACTACGACGCCACTCCCGCCGAGCAACTCCATGCAGGTGGTCAACTCCTCAGCGATCTCAACCGTTGTCTCGAAGACAAGGTGACCGATAGCGTCGAAAGGGTGAAGTTTGTGTTGGCTGCCTACAATGCGGGATTGGGTAATGTGTATGATGCCCAGCGGTTGGCGGAGAAATACGGCAAATATCCCGACGTTTGGGACGATAATGTCGACTTCTTCATCCTCAACAAGTCGAAACCACAATATTACAACGACACCTGCTGCAAGGCGGGTTACCTGCGTGGCACCGAGACCTTCCGCTTCGTGCAAGAAATCCTCGACCGTTATTATCAATATCAAGCAACTTATAGTGAGTAATTAATTTGGGACCCTGAGCTCGTCGAAGGGTCGAAGGGCCCGTTTCTGATTATAGTATTATGAAAAAGATTATTTATCTAATGATTATAGGATTTTTATCCTTCTTCTCATTTAAAGCCAATGCCCAATCTTTCAATGCCGGTCTCATCGCAGGCCCTACTTTTTGCCAAGTGGACGGCGACCACTATGCAGGCTTCCACCAATTAGGTTTTACTGCGGGGGCATACGCCAATCTTCCTTTGGACGATTATTTTGCAGTCCAAATGGAGCTGAAATACTCGCTGCTTGGTGCACATTCATCCGACAAGGAAGTGAATGAGTATTATTATAATCCTTATAGCCTGCGACTGCATTATGCCGAGATTCCCTTGATGCTGCAATACAACTTGGGTGTTTTCCGCGTGGGTGGTCGGCCATTGGATTTTCTTACTTTGGAAGCGGGTATCAGTGCCGATGTGCGTCTGAGAGCCACCGAGGATGTGGATGCCGATTATCAGGTCACCACTTCGCGTTGGAATCCAATCTCAGCTACTGCCAATGCTGGTGTGCATGTCGCTTTCAATGACCATCTTGGGCTTGGTGCCCGCTTCATGTATTCAGTGGTGCCTTGCCGATTCTCGCCTAATCCTGGTTGGTTCTTTAACCAGTATTACAACAAGGTGGTGCAGATTACGCTGACTTACAACATCAACTCTCCTTTGAGATAAACTCAATATTCCTTTTCAGGCCTTCATATCCGGCGCGTTGCACGGCGGAGCGCTTGAATAATACCTCGAAGTCAGCTTCCGACAGGTTCTTCCAGTCGTCTTCGTGCATGGCTATGAGCCGTTCCGAAGGCTGAAACTCTGGCTCCAGATTAGGCAAGGCAAAACGATTGTAAGGACACACATCTTGGCAGATGTCGCAGCCATACATCCAGCCTTTGAAGGTGCTGGGATCCATATCTTCAAGGCTGCCTTTGTATTCTATGGTCAGGTAGGAGATGCACTTGCGAGCGTCGATATGGAAGGGTGCTTCCAAGGCGTGGGTAGGGCAGGCATCGAGGCATTTCGTGCATCGACCGCAGCGGTTGGTGAGTTCTTGGCCGGTTTCGGCAAGTGCAACGGGTAGAAACAAGTGTCCGATGAAGAAGAAGGAGCCTTTTTTGGGATGGATTAAGGTGGTGTTTTTCCCGACGAATCCCAAGCCGCAGCGTACCGCCCAAGCACGGTCTAAAACGGGAGCCGAGTCGACGAACACACGTACACCATCCAGTTTTCCCGTTTGGGTCTCAATACGTTCCAACAGTTGTCTTAGCTTACGCTTCAACACGTCGTGGTAGTCGGCGCCGTAAGCGTATTTGGCGATTTTGAAATGTTCGCCATCACCGATTTGTAGTTTTGGATAATAGTTGTAAAGTACAGTGACAATGGACTTTGTGCCTTCCACCAGGAGCCGCGGGTCGTAGCGCTTCTCCTTGTTGCGCGTCAGGTAGCTCATCTCGCCTTCATGCCCTTCGTCGAGCCATTGTTCAACAAGGGCCGACTCGGATTCCAATACAGTGGCACTGGCGATGCCGCAGGCATCGAACCCCATGCGCTCGGCTTCAGTTACAATCCATGGTGATGCGATTTGCGTCATTGCGAGGAGGAACGACGAAGCAATCTAGTGAATAAACAAGCTCTCTGGACTGCTTCGTGCCTCGCAGTAACGCAAAGCGACCACAAGCAATCCTTACTAAATTAGAACGGTGCAAATGACAAGCCAACCGACAGTGGATGGAAGGTTGGAGCGTTGTGTCCGACCTCAAACACAGGGTTGATTTGGTATGCCGCGAAAGCGCTGACCCATCTCCAACCCACACGCAGTGTGGCCGAATAGGTGTAGCGCTCCAAGTTATTGATGTAGCACTCTTTCTCGTGAATGATGATGCCGTCTTCATTGGGACCGACATATTTTGTCTTGGCCATGACGAGAATGCCCAGCTTGAAGCCAATGCCAATCTTCACTTGGTCTTTGATGCGGAAGCGGAGCTCAAAGGGAACGTCTGCATAGTTGGCGTTGACTTTGAAACGCTTGAAGTTTTCCAAATCGGCGCATTGCGCATATTGTAGCGTATCGGCGTATGGGTTAAGGATGTGGTTGTACGAGAAGTAGTTGTGGTGCGTCATGCCTACGCCGATGGATACGGTGTGCTTTTTACTTTCCCCAAGAGGGAAATTGTAGGTGAGCGCCCAGCTTGCGCCTTGGTTGAAGCCACGCGGATTCCAGTTGTCGCTAGGAGCCAACTGCAGGTCGCTGAACAGGTCGACGCCGGCAGTGACTTTTTTGTCCGTCTTGTTGGCGATGAGTTGGGCGAAAGCACTCGCCGAAATAACTAATGCAATAAGCGTGAATAATACTTTCTTCATATAAAAACTATTGTTTCAAACTCAATACGTTTAATTCTCAATTCTCAATTCTCAATTGTCAATTATCAATTATAAAATCCCAACTCTCAACTCTTCCGCTATAGCAGAACGCTCATCAAGCAAACGATTAATCTCCTCGTCAGAAAGCCCAGGCTGTCGCAGCTGATCGTCGATGGCGGCCAAATGGGCTTCCAAGTTTTCCGTGGTGCCAGGTATTTCGTCCAACTGTTTCTCTTTGTTGACGGTGGGCTCAACTTGAGCCGATGACGGATTCTGGGCAAGCTGCGGGCCAATGTTATAGTTCTTCAACTGGCCCATGACCATCTCCACCATCTGTTTGGTGAAGGGGTCGAGCTTGTGGATCTCGATTTTCATGTCTTTCTTCAGTTCGTCGAAGTCCTCGAGAAACAGTTTCAGCTGTTCTTTTTGCTCTTCGTTGATGCCTGGAATCGAATCAAGGTCTTGCCCTTCAATGAGTTTCTTGAACATGTCCAAGAGACCGTCGAGTCCGTTGTTGAGGTTGTCGTTTTCCATTGTGTTTTGTTTTGTGATCCCTTTTGGGACACTGAAACGGTCATCAAAAACCATTCCGACTGCAAAGAAACGAATTTTTTACGGAATGATTGTGACAGATTGACAATTTTTCACGAATATTGCATCTCTAAACTACCTTCTCTATACTCTCAACTCTAAACTTTCAACTGACTCTCAACTCTCAACTCTCAACTCTCAACGAACGAAAATGGAATTCACCACAATAAAAATACAATTGGGCGAAAGCATGGCATGGATCAACCTCGACCGCCCCGAGGTGCGCAACGCGCTGAATGCCGAGCTGATACGCGAGCTGACCGAGGCCTTCGACTGGCTCAATAGTCGTGACGACATCCGCGTCATCATCTTGAAGGGCAATGGTCCCGCTTTTTGCGCTGGCGCCGATTTGGCCTATATGAAGGAGATGGCCGGTTTCAGCTATAACCAGAACATAGCCGATGCCGAGAAACTCTCCAAACTGTTTCAGACCATCTATTTCTGCGATAAGGCCGTCATCGTTGACGTGCATGGTGCCTGCATAGGCGGCGCCAATGGCATCGTTGCTGCCGCCGACATCGTGATTGCCGAAAAGGAGACGAAGTTCGCTTTCACCGAGGTGCGCCTGGGCCTTACGCCTGCCACCATTTCGCCTTTTGTGGTCAGCAAAATCGGCAATACGGCCGCCAAGGAGCTGATGCTTACTGGACGTCGTTTCACTGCCGATGAAGCTAAGGCCTTTGGCTTAGTGAATGTCGTCGTTGATGATGCTGAGATGATTGACGCCGAGCGGCAATATATCGAATACTTTAGGCAAGCTTCGCCTTATGCATTAGCCGAGTGCAAGAACTTGCTTCGCATGGTGAGTGGCACCGACGACCGTTTCAACCCTGTTTTCATGAATACCTCTATGGCTATTGCCAACCAACGTGTCTCCAAGGATGGCCAGGAAGGGATGAAGTCGTTTTTCGAGAAGCGGAAACCAGAATGGAATAAGTAATCATATAAACTAACGATACCATGAAAAAATTTGCAGTAATCTTGGCCGGCTGCGGCCGTAAGGATGGCAGCGAAATCAACGAGGCCATCACCCTATTGCTCTCCATTGAGCAGCACCATTGTGAATACCAATGCTTTGCGCCCAATCGGCCTCAGGCGGAGGTCATCGACCACCTCACCGAGAAACAAGTCAAAGAAGAGCGCAACATCCTGACTGAGGCAGCCCGTCTGGCTCGTAGCCGCATCCTTCCCGTCGAGGAATACAAGGCTGCCGATTACGATGCGCTGTTCTTCAGCGGTGGCTACGGTGTGGCCAAAAATCTGTGCGATTATGCCTACAAGGGCGCCGACATGGAGGTGTATCCCGACGTGGCTCGTGCCATCATCGAGACGCGTGAAGCTGGCAAGCCTCTCGGTGGCATGTGCATCGCGCCCGTGATGTTCGCCAAACTACTGCCCGGTGTTTGTGTCACCTTAGGCAACGAGGGCACGCCCGATGCCGAAAACATCCGCAAAATGGGCGCTTTTCACGTGCAGACCGAACATGGCGATGTGTGCGCCGACAACGAGTTGCTGGTCTTCACCACGCCCGCCTACATGCTCGATGCCACGCTGAAAGACGTCTACGACGGTGCATACAATCTGGTGGAGTCGGTGGTCGATTATCTTGATAAAAAACAATCCTAATAAACCTATTATTAACCTTAAATTTTAACCTTATGAAAAAGTTATTATTAGTTTTGGCAATAGCCATGATGGCTATTCCTTCCTTGGCGCAAGACTATACTCGCGGGAGAGGCTTCTTTGTCCGTCCCGAAATGTATGGTGGCTTCTTTGCGAATGTGGGTTATCAGATTAGTCCTTATGTTCAAGTGTCTGTAGGCCCAGGTGTATTATTGCTCATTAATCAATCAGGCAATAATGTTTCTGTTGATATAAAAGGAACCGTTCATGGCGGTGTCCGCGTTTATCCTACTGGCAAAAATCCATGGTCAGCTTTGATCGACTATCATGTAGGAGCATTTAGGTATAATAGAGATCCTATTTGGCGACATGCACTTGTTGGTGGAGCGAGCTATAAAGACTTGGATTTCGGAGCAGGCTTTCAAATGATGTTCGCACCTAATGCCCAGGTTTTCGGTTATGGGCCGCTGGTTACAGTAGGTTATAACTTCCGCTTTTATAGGCATTAAATCTTATCGCCATAGGCGAGGTCCCCTGCATCGCCTAATCCTGGAACGATGTATTTGTGCTCGTTCAGGATGGGGTCGATGGCAGCGCACCACAGCGTGACGTTGTCAAGGGGCTTAAACAGCTTCATCAGGTTGTCGATGCCCGCTTGTGCGGCAATGACGCAACACAGATGGAGCTGTTTTGGTATGCCTTTGCTGCACAGGGCTTGGTAAGCCAATTCGAGACTGCCGCCTGTGGCCAGCATGGGGTCGGCGATGATGAGGGTCTTGTCGGTGAGGTCGGGGGCGGCCAGGTATTCCACTTTAATGCCTACGTTCTCGTGTTTCTCGTCGAGATAATAGCGGTAGGCCGACACGAAGGCGTTGCCTGCATGGTCGAAGATGTCAAGGAAGCCTTGGTGGAAGGGCAGACCGGCGCGAAACACGGTGGCCAGGACGACTTCGTCGTCGGGCGTGTTGGCCTTGGCTTGGGCCAAAGGCGTCTGAATGGTCTTTTCTGAATATTGTAAAGTCTTGCTCACTTCGTAGGCCATCAGTTGGCCGATGCGTTGCAGGTTGTAACGGAAGGTGCCTCTGTCGCCTTGGACCTTGATGTCCCTCAACTCAGCCACATACTGGTTGACGATGCTGTTGCTGTCAGCGAAATTGATGATGTTCACGGCTCAAAAGTTTTGGGCAAAGGTAGAAAAAAATTGAGGGCGGCCTTGCGACCGCCCTCGTTTTTTATGTTTTTTGTCTTATCGGAGTCTTATCTGCGTCCGCTGGATGAACTGCGGCTGCTGCTAGAGTTGGAGCTGCGGCTTGAGTTGCTGGAGATTGAGCTTCTGGTGGAGCTGCTGCTCGTTCCGCTTGAGCGTGTGCTGCTGCTTGAGCTGCCGGCGCGGCTGCTACCGCTGTTGCTGGTTCCACTTGAGCGGCTGCTGCTAGAGCTTGAGTTGTTCACTCGGCTGCTTGAGCTGCTCGTGCCACTGCTGGTGCGGTTTGTGTTGGAGCTGCTGCTGTTGACGCGGCTGCTTCCGCTGTTGCTCGTACCCGTGTTGGTGCGGCTTGAGCTGTTGCTGTTGATCACCGGGCGGGTGCTGGTGCCCGTGTCGGTGCGACCGCTGGTGGAGTTGCCGACCCGACTGCTTGAGCTGGAGCTGCTCGACGTTCTGCTGCTGTTGTTGCTGCTGCTCACGCGACCGCTGGAGTTGTTGCCGTTGGTACCTGTTGAGCTGTTGCCCGTTCTGCCGCTGTTGGTGGTTTTCACTCGGCTGCTGGAACTGCCACCGTTGTTGGTGGGGGCCACCGTGTTGGTGGTGTTGCTGCCTGAGCTCATGCTGCCGCCGTTGGCTTTAGGTCTGACCGTTGCAGTGGGTACTGGATCGTTGGCAGGACCGTTATAGATATCCGGGTGGGTGGCAGGATAACCGCCGTTGCTGTGGTGGTAGCCGTAGGTGTGGTGATACGGATCCATCGGGGGCAGGGGACCGTGGCCGGGAGGCGGCATTGGCGGGCGGAAGCCGTCGTAGTAGTAGCGGTAGACGCCCGGACGGTGGTAGTGGCGGATGCGAGGAGGCACCGTGATGACCACCCAGCGCTCGCGGCGCGGACCGTCCCAGTAGAAGTCGATGGGCTCGAAGTATTCGAAGGTGGTGAAGCTGTAGAGCTCGTTGCCTAACTCGTAGTAGGGCATGATGGTGAAGGCGTACCTTCTGTCGATGCGATACAGCGGGATGTCGATCTCGATTCTCTTGATGCGACCGGGATATACTCTGACGTATTTCTCGGCGTAGCTGTAGCCGTAGTCAGGCTCGAGGTAGAGGGAGACGTAACCCCTATAGGTGTAGTCGCCGATATTCTCCACGTCGTAAATGACCGTGATAGAGTTGTAGTTGTACACCATCACGGGCTGTGAGACCAAGGCGAGTTCAGGTGGGTAGCCTCCGGCTGCTTTTGCTGCGATGGATCCCATTACCAACAGGATGCTCATCAGGATGTTCTTGGTTTTCATAGTTGGTGATTTTTTAAGGGTTTGACATCTATTGAATTTAGTGTTCACTTCATTGTCTACCAAAACCGTGCCAAACTTACTCCTTCATAGTCTTTTCGGGAAGCTCAAAACTTGATGTAGATTTTCGAGTTGGCGCGCAGTGAGCCGTCGAGGCCGATGACGTTGCCGAAGGCGTCTTTCACTTCGATGCCCTCCAGGTTGAGAGGCAGGTTTCTCGCACGGCAGTAGGCCAGCACGACCGATTTCACTTTTGCGCCGTAATAGGTGCGCACTTCAGTGTCGTTGACAAATGCTTTCATGGTTGGATCGTTTAATTCAATTTCGTGGGCAAAATTAACAAAACACCCTTTTTTTTCGCTTTTTTTCGACAAAAAAACTCAAAATAAGTAAATTTACCTATGGCATTTTTGTTTTTTATTCCTAATTTTGAAGCGATAATAGACCAACAATAGCATGAAATCTATCAATTAATTCATTATATGTTCAATTAAATCAAAGAGTTATGAAAAAACTAGTACTATTTGTCATGGCGGTGATGGCTTTCGCCGGCATGAGCGTGGCCCAGGATATTTATTCGTCGGGCTACTACACTGTAGACGGCAAACAAGCTATTGCTGTATACAAAAATGGTGAGAAGCTGTATGAAAACGTTCCTAGTGGAACTGGTTATACTTTCGATAATCCCGATTTGGATTATTATGAAGGTGATGTGTATTGGGTGCGAAACAGGGTTAATGGCGACGGCACCTTCAATTATGCCGATATTTTGAAGAACGACGGCCAATATTATTTGAATTCCCCAACAGACGGAGGCCGACACATCTACGACTTGTACAGATGGCCAGAGACAGGGTTGTTTGCGGTGGGCTGTATGAACGTTAATGCCGTGAGAACTGCTGTGGTATGGAAAGACGACAATCCTGACATCTATCACCAACTAGGCGATGGAACCTGGCCAAGTGTAGCCTATGGTGCCACGGCTAATGATGATGACCTGTTTACTTGTGGTTTTCAGTATGGTTATGAAGAGACTTCCTACCATGGCGTGATTTGGAAGGGGTCTAGTGTGTTCCACGCCTTTGATGATGGCACGAAGATCTTTGGCATTGCCTACTATGCTGGTTGCTTATACGCGGTTGGTACTTTAAATGATAATGGTTCGGTCAAACTGAAAGTGTGGAAAATCGATGTTAATGATGGAGATACTAATGAAATTTCTGAGCTTTCCGATTCGTATGAAGATTCTCCTGATCGTACAAAAATCTTTATTGATGATGCAGGTGATATATATGTGGTTGGTGTAACTCCATATTTTGACAGATTGTATAAAAACGGTAATGAAATTTACAGTACTCCTGCAATTTTCTCTTCGGTTTTTGTCAATTCGAATGGTGTTTACTATGCGGGTAGTGCAGATGATAATGGTGGTTATGAGGGTGTGCAAAAGGGCAGGATTTGGAAAGATGGTGAACTTTTATACTCGCCCTCCGACTGTGGTAGGGTTACCAGCATTTACATTGCCGAGCTGGAGTGTGCCAACAATGAGGCACGCCCCCTGCCTTATTTTGAAGGCTTCGAGACAGGCAACACCGATTGGGCTTGCTGGTTAAGTGAAGACAAAGACGGATCTAACGGTGATTATTATTCGTATTGGCGTAGAATAGGATCAGGAGTACAGACCTTCATCCATGCTGACAATAGTGATTATTGCGTCATGCATAGCTATGGTCCTTCAGATGTCGAACAAGAAGGTTGGCTCGCCAGTCCTGTTATCGGAATCCCTGCGGACGGCGGCAATGTCAAGATGACCTTTAACACCGCTGAGTATTATGCAGAGGATTATGAATATGAAGGCGTTTGGGTGGCTTCCGAAAGCATTCCTGATGGTGTGGAATTGTGGGTCGCACCCTCCGAATTTGTTTCAGATGAATGGAAGACGGTCGAGTTGGATCTTTCTGCCTACAAGGGTATGGATATTAGAGTGTATTTCAAATATGTGGGCACTTATGCGCATATCTGGTATGTCGATGACGTGAACATCGAGCAGGAAGCCGCCCCCGCTTCATATACCATCACCACTGATGTGAATCCCGCTGGCGCCGGTACGGTGGATGGCGGAGGCACCTATCCCGAAGGCACGGAGGTCACCCTCACTGCCACGGCCAACACGGGCTATATCTTCAGCCATTGGAGCGATGGCCTTACCACCAACCCACGCACCATCACGGTGAACGCCAATGCCAACTACACGGCATACTTCATTACTGGCGGTGGTGGCACCATGTACACGGTGAACGTGGTCTCCGAGAACCCCTTGCTCGGCTCAGTATCTGGTGGTGGTACCTATCCTGCGGGTGCGGTCATCCAAATCAGCGCCACGCCTAGCCCCGGCGCCCGTTTCGTCAGCTGGGACGACGGCAACACCGACAACCCGCGCTCCGTCACGGTGACTGGCGATGTCACCTACACGGCCAAGTTTGAAGCCTTGCCGATGTACACCATCACCGTGGTGTCAGCCAACCCGGCCATGGGCACCGTCGAAGGCGGCGGCACCTTCATGGAAGGCACGGTCGTCAATATCAGTGCCACGCCTTTAACGGGCTACTACTTCATCGGTTGGAGCGACGGCAATGCCGACAACCCGCGCAGCATCACCGTGACGGCGAATGAGACCTACGTGGCGCAATTTGGGACTAATCCGGTGCAGACCTTCACCTTGACCGTGATGTGCAACAGCTCGGAAGGCACGACCATCGGTTCGGGCACCTACACGGCAGGCAGCACGGCCACCATTGCCGCTTTCCCGAACAGCGGCTACTTGTTTGACAAGTGGCAGGACAACGTCACGGATAACCCGCGCCAGGTGATCGTGACCGGCGACATGACCTTTGTGGCCTTCTTCAAGAGCACGGGCGTCGGTGAGAACGAAGGCCGCCTGTTGGTGCTCTATCCCAATCCCGCCAACGACTACATCCGCATCGAGGGTCTTGAAGCGAACAGCGAAGTCAAGATCTACAACGCGATGGGCGCCTTGGTGAAGGTGGTCAACGTGAACGCCAACGAGGAGATCGGCATCAGTGAACTGAGCGACGGCCTCTACGTGCTGCGTTGCGGCAACGCCACTTTGCGCTTCGTGAAGAAGTAAGAAAAATCACAGCCTTTGTGAAAAAAAAGGACACCCGCGAGTTACGGGTGTCCTTTTTTGTGTATTTTTGTGCCATTATTAACCCCTAAAAACGTTTGTATCATGAAAATGGATGGTAGAAGACAAAGCTCCAACGTGGTTGACGGCCGCGGTGGTGGCGGTGCCGTGAAGGCCGGTGGAATCGGCTTGGGCGGCATTCTTATCGCAGGACTTATCTGGCTGTTGACCGGACGGGCTCCCGATATGAGCATGTTCAGTAATTTGGGTGGCGGCGCTGTCGTTGACGAAAATGTCGAACAGACCGAAGAAGACAGCTTATTGATGGTCTTTTGTAGCCAGGTTTTGGCCGGAACCGAAGACGTTTGGACGGCCGAGTTCCAAAAGATGGGTAAGACCTATCAGCCTCCAAGACTATATGTCTTTTCCGATGCAGTAAGATCAGGTTGCGGCAATGCCACATCGGCCAGCGGTCCTTTCTATTGCTCGGCGGACGAGACCGTTTATCTCGACCTTGAGTTCTTTAAGAACATGAAACGGGAGATTGGCGCAGATGGAGACTTTGCCTACGCCTACGTCATCGCCCATGAGGTTGGCCATCACGTGCAGAACCAACTCGGTATTTTGGGCCCCGTGCATCAAAAGAGAGCCGAATACGGCCAAAACTCGCCCGAAGCCAACCAACTCACGGTGCGCTTGGAACTGCAGGCCGACTTCTTCGCTGGCGTATGGGCCCACAACGACCACAAGAGATATGGCTCGCTTGAAGACGGCGACATTGAGGAAGCCCTCGACGCTGCCGCCAAGATCGGTGACGACTACCTGCAAAAGCAGGCCTATGGCCGTACCATGCCTGAGACCTTCACCCATGGCACTTCGGAGCAGCGTTCACGTTGGCTGAAGAAGGGCATACGCACGGGTGATGTCAGTCAAGGTGACACTTTCTCGCTATCCTACAATAGCCTGTAATCATCGAAACATTTTTGAAAGACGCGAGACTGCGAGGCTTTCGACTCGTGTCTCGCGTCTCTTAGTCTCAAACAAAACACTGATAATATGAAACTGGATGGACGTAGAATGAGCACCAACGTCGACGACCGTCGCAAGAAAGGTGGCACCGCTGCCAAAGTGGGCGGCGGCATTGGTATAGGCGGCATCATCATTGCACTGATTGTGTGGTTTTTGGGCGGGGAAGCCCCTAACGTGGGTACCATACTGCAAGACGTGCAAAGCACCGCCTCAACTTGGGTCGACAGCAAGACACAAGAACAAATGGCCACGAAGTGCTCTCAGTTTTTGGCCAGCACCGAAGACTTCTGGAGCGAGGAATTTGAGAAAGTAGGCGGCTATTATCGTCAGCCTAAGCTGGTGCTTTATTCCGACACCGTGACTACGGGTTGTGGATACGAACAGGCGAAGTGTATGGGACCCTTCTATTGTAATGGTGACGAATCGGTTTATATCGATATCGACCAAATGGTCAGTAGTTACACTTCCATGGGCGATGTTTGCGACCTCGTTTATGCCGAAATTATCGGTCATGAGGTGGGACATCATGTCGAGCACCTTCGTGGCGAGATGGATAAGATGATGGAGATGGCTTATCGGTACGGACAGGAGTCCACACAATTTCTCAAAGAGAGTGTGAGGACTGAGTTATTGGCGGACTACTATGCGGGCTGCTGGGCCCATTTCGAGCAAGCTCGCTTTGGTTCCATCAGCGACGACGAAATTCGCAAGACGCTGGATTTGATGCCTAAGAAGGGCGACGACTATATCCAGAAGAAAGCTCGAGGCTACGTCAACCCTGATAGTTTCACTCACGGCACCTCGGAGCAGCGCTACCGTTGGTTCAAGAAAGGTTTGGAGTCGGGCGATCCGGCTGCAGGCCGTGTGATACTCAACATGCCTTACGACCAGCTGTAGGTCCTTAGTCCCGCGTCTCGCGTCTTTTGGCCCCACGTCCATAATACCAGATCTGCCAGCTGTTGAACAGGTTCTGGAAGACGGAATAGAAGGCCAAATAGACCGAAGCCAAGGGGTGGAGGTAATGGTTGGCCATCCAGATGCCCATGGCCGAATTCTTTTGTCCGAGGAGTTGTCCGCCAGCAATGGTATCGCCGTATTTGTGCCCAATCCATTTGCCCAATCCGAATTGTATGACACAGAACAGCAAGGCGGAGACGCCGAGCCAGATGATGCTATGCCAGTTGCCTTCACCGTTGAGGAAGATGAAGTGTATGGTTTGGCCTAAGGTCAGGAACAAGGCCACTGCCCAGAGATAGAAGGCGAGACCTTTATATCGGCTGATGAAATGGTTGGCTTTAGGCCACAAGAGCTGTAAGGCCAAGGCCACGAAGAAGGGCAATCCGATGACCAAGCCGACGCGTCTCAGGATTTGTAAAAACGAGGTAAAGAATGGCAAGTCTTGGTTGACTCCGATGAAAGAGAAATAGATGGGCGCCACGATGGAAACGACTAGGTTGCCGATGACGGTAAACGATGTCACGGTGTTGCGGTCGGCACCCAGCATGGTGCTTACTACAGCCACCGATGCTGCCACGGGACAGAGCACGCCGATAAGGATGCCCTCTGCGATGATTTCGTTGACGTGCAAAGCCTTCAGTAAGGCATAGCCGCCTAAGCTCACCACCACCTGAAAGAGGATGATCCAAATGAACAAGGGCTTGAAGCGAAGCTTGCGGATGTCAACTGCAGTGAACGTCAACAGGATGATGGTGAAGATAATGTAAGGCACCACCACGCTGAAGGCGGCACAATAGTCGTGCAGCAACAGCCCCAAGACGATGGCGATGGGTAGGACATATCTCTTGACTTTTTGCATCTAAAACGGTTTCGGGCTGCAAAATTGCAAAATTATTGTGTACCTTTGCCGCCTCAAACGCAGAAAAACTATGGAAACTACCCTTCACGACCTGATGACACGCCGCAGTGTGCGTAGCTATACCGACGAAATGCCGCCCAAAGAAGTGATTGAGGACATCCTCAAGGCGGGCATGAACGCCCCTTCGGGCAAAAACCGCCAGAGTGCCATCATCCTTGCCGTCACCAACCGAGAGGTGCGCGACACGTTGAGTCGGCTCAACTCTGTCGTCATCGGTCGCGACGATTTCGATCCTTTCTTTGGCGCTCCCGTGGTGTTGGTGGTCTTGGCCGACAGCACAGTGTTAACGTGGAGGGAAGACGGCGCCCTTGTGATGGGTAACCTGCTCAACGCGGCTCATGCCAAAGGTCTGGGCTGTTGCTGGGTGCATCGCGCCCGCGAGGTTTTCATGATCGACGAGGGCAAGGAGCTGCTGAAAGCCTATGGCATCGACCCCGAGAGATACATTGGTATAGGCAACTGCGTGTTGGGTTATATGAAGGGCGACTATCCTGAGGCCGCCCCGCGCAAAGAGAAATACGTTTATTGGATAGAATAAAAAAAAACGGGGCGGTGATTCACCGCCCCGTTTTTTCATACTATCTCATTCCTTCACAAACCTTCTGGTTTCCGACATCTTATTGGATGTCATGCGGATGAAATAGATACCAGAATGCAGGTCGGCAGTGTGGATTTCCACCTTGTTGCCGCAGTCTTTCTGGCTGTAGACCAGTGCACCCATGAGATTGTAGATTTCCACGGTGTTGATGGCCTCTTGTGCCTCAATGGTCAGCTTGTCGTTGACGGGATTGGGGTAAATCAAGGTTTGGCCACCTTGCTCGCCGATGCCTTCGGTGTGCAGGAAGTGGGCCACGAGGTCACGGTTCTCGATGGCGACGAAGGTGTAGGTCATCTCGTCCGACACCTCCACACCAGCTTCGGTCCAGTTTTGGAAAGCCCAGTCTTCGTTGCGGGCAAGAGTCAAAGTGACCATGGCACCGTATTCGTAAGTACCGGCTCCGCTGACGGTGGCTGCTTCGGCAGGATCGACCGAGGCCATGATTTCAACCATAGGCATGCCAAAGTTGGCCACCAAGGTGCGGTTGGAAGTCACGGTGAAGGTATAGCTTGCTTCGGTGGAGACCACGACGCCGTTTTCGGTCCAGCTGTCGAAGATGTATCTTTGGAATGGAGTAGCGGTGACGGTGCAGGAGGCGCCATAAGTATAGGTGCCAGCGCCCGATACAGTACCTGCATTGGAAGGATTGGCCGACAGACTGATGGTGAAGGTCTGCAGTTGGAAGTGCGCCACATAAGCCGCCGATTCAGTGACGGTGAAGGTGTAGCTGGCATTGGTGCTGACCTGCTGGCCATTTTTGGTCCAATTAATAAAGGTGTAACCCGTGGCAGGTGTGGCATTTAAAGTGCAGCTCTGACCTTGTTGGTAGGTGCCACCTCCTGTGACAGTGCCGCCGTTGGCGGGATCGGCCGAGACGGTGATGGTGAAGTTCTGCGGCTGTGATGCGAAGTTGGCTGTCAGGTTACGGTTGCTATCCACGATGAAGGTGTAGCTGGCGTTAGTACTGACCACATTGCCGCCTTCAGTCCAGTTGGTGAAGGTGAACCCAGTGTTGGGAGTGGCGGTCACGGTGCAAGTCTGACCTTGTTGATAACTGCCGCCACCAGTGAGGGTGCCGCCGTTGGTCGGGTTGGCTGACAAGCGGATGCTATAGTATTGGATTTGCTCTTGGAAGTTGGCCACGAGGTTGCGGTTGCCACTCACCATGAAGGTGTAGCTGGCTTGGTTGGAGACCACGTTGCCATTCTCGGTCCAGTTGACGAACTCATAGCCACTGTTGGGCGTAGCAAAGACGGAGCAGTAGGTGCCTTCGTTGTAGGTACCTCCACCCGTAACGGTACCACCATTGGTCGGGTTGGCCGACACGGTGATGGTATAGGTCTGGGGATTGCCCACGTTGATGTCTTGGATGTAAGGTTGGCGTTGCGGCTTGGTGACGACGATGCGCACTTGGCCTGCGGTGACGCCGCTCACGGGCACGTAAACGGAGCCGGAGGCTGGAACCAGAGCCACGCCTTTCAGCACGTTGTTTTGTGAGATGGCCACATACGAGTCAGGTTGGGCGCTCACTTGGAAGGAAGTGGCACCGGCAGGGAAGGTGCTGGCGTGGCTGACTGTATTAGGCGTGGGATTCACGCGATAAGGCATGATGGAACCATCGCCGAGCACGTGATAGGCTTGCCAATAGTAGGTGGGGTTGGAACTGGTTTGATAGCCGCCAGTGCTGGCATAACAAACGGCGAGGTTTCCGAGGAAGACGATGGACGAAACGGTATGATAGGTGTCGTCCATCCAGATGCCGTCGTATACGCCTGTGGCGGTGTTTTCCAGTGTGGGAGTTTGGCTGAAGACGTTAGTGGCGCCAACGCCGAAATAGTAGTCTTCATACCAGTAAGTCACTGGGCAGGAACCGATATAAGAATAGGCTGCTTTGTTTTCTCCACGAATCATAGCTTCGCCGAAACATGGCTGGCTGTAGCCGAAGTTGCCCGTTAGGCAGCAGTTGCCCATAGCCAAGAAATATTTGTTGGTATTGGTCAATGCGTTGATGTTGGAAACAGTGAATTGCGGATCGGACCAGCTGGTCTCGCCACCATGAGCGGTATAGTTGATGAAGCCGACGCCCGTGTTAAGGGTGTTGTAACAGCCCGCGTATTGACCTTGTTGGAGATAACTATTTACCTGGTTAAAACCATGTGCGGTGTTATAATAATAAGTGGTGGCATAATTGATGGTGGGTCGACCAATGCGTGCATTCCAATAGCTGTCCCAACCAGCGATAAGGGTAACGTTGTTCAGGTAGCTCGGGTCGGGCATGGTGTATTGCTCGTATTGCAGGATCTTGTTGATGATGGCGGTGAGTTGGTTGGTGTTCTCTGCCGACATACGGCTGTAGAACATGTCGGGGAAATAGTCGCCGTCAACGGAACCGTAATAGAGGTCGGTTACTTTTTGTGTGGAATTGCCGGTGGTGTTAGGCACTTGGGCTACGTCGCCGACAAGGACAAGGAAGGTGGGGGTGGCACCTTGGCTGACGCCTTGGGAGTAAAGGTTTTGCACGTAGGTCTTGATGGCAGTATAATTGCCTCCTGCTTGTGCAGTAGTCACCACGTTCACGTCAAAGCCTTTTTGGATCTTCCAGTTGAGCCAAGGCTGCAACGTGGAGATGTAGTTTTCGGGCGTAATGACGATCATGTGGACGGGATAGGCCATCAGGTCCGGGTGGTCGTCATACACATCCATGATTTGGCGGTAGTTGAACATCTGTTTGTAGACGATGTCAAAATAGGGGCTGTAGGTATTCAACAGCATACGTTCGGTCTCTTCCTGGTCGGCACCATCGAAGCTGACTTCCACTTCGATGTTGTTGAACACGCGCAGGGTGTTGGAGGTGGGGTTGTAGCTTACGGGGTTGATGACCAACGAACCAATACGGATACCGCGCATCGTGCCTTGCACCTCGATGGAAGCTTCGGGAGCCGTGGCAAGGCTACGGGTGGCCTGGTAGGCTGCGGCATTGTAGACAAACTCCACCTCTTCGGGTCTCTGGTCCTTGCGGACGGAAGGTTGATGCGGCAGGATGGTGTTGATGCCGTAGTCGGAGAGACGGTAATCGGTGCTCGTGTAATTGATTACATTGACACGAGGAGTGGCGCCAAAAGGCACGGCCAATAGTTGGTGTGAGGCAGGCAGTTCGGGCGTGCCGATCTCGCCAGAGGCGTAGGTGCCTTCGATGGCGATTTCGGAGAAGGTGCCTCTTTCGGTGGCCACTTCCATGCTCTCAATGGAGCCGTAGCTGAACGTGGCACGAAGCGAGGTGAAGTCGCTATGCGTGATCTCGG
>JAEEGJ010010172.1_pt1 | contig 24666 bp, 22 predicted proteins | sample 8958761 | NCBI WGS metagenome assembly JAEEGJ01 (sample SAMN16246546, study PRJNA631951) | gut metagenome | biome: gut microbiome; feature: rumen; material: RS-attached | host: Bos | place: Iran: Karaj | collected 2018-10 | reverse complement strand
GTTTCTTGTGGGTAGCGTAGAAGATGATACCCAGCGCGAACATGTTACGGCAGCGGTCGGCGGTCTTCTTGTCGGCGCCCTGCTCGTTGCCGATGCGTTGCGTGAACGAGGTGACGGGTGCCTTGATGATGGTGTAGGCACGTTCCATCTCGTCCGTGAAGGGGTGGTCGTTCTCGGTGTAGCCGGCTTTCTCCAGGGCCTCGTCGGTGAACGTGTCGATATCGACGATGATGGTGGCGCCTTTCTTGGCCCACTTGAGGTTCGACTTGAGGGAGGCCGGGTTCATGGCGACGAGGATGTCGCACTTGTCACCGGAACTGTAAATGTGATTACCCACGTGCACCTGATAGCCGGAGACGCCGGCGATGGTGTTGTGAGGGGCGCGGATTTCCGCCGGATAATCGGGGAAGGTGGCGATGTCGTTGCCTGTGAGGGCGGAAGCGTCCGAGAACAAGGTTCCGGAGAGCTGCATGCCGTCGCCAGAGTCACCCGCAAAACGGACGACGATGTCGTCAATTTTCGTGATTTGCTCTGTTGCCATAAATTCTTTTATTTTTACTGCAATTATATATTGTCAAAAAGTTTCATTCCACACCGCAAAAGAACAAAACGAAAAATCAAGCAATCATTTGTAACACAATAACTTAATTTCTCGTCCATCATCTTTTTTAGTATGGCGCAAAAATATCAAATTTAATGAGATTTCCAACCCCTTTTTGCTATGTGTGGAAAATTTTTTGAGCCGCATCATACAGGCTTTCTCTAACCGTAATAATGGACGTGTGACGTGTGAATTGTGAATTATGAATTATAAATTATGAATTGCTTTCTACACCGCCCGGTACCCGCCGCTTTTCTTCGACCCCTCGTATTCCACGCGCCCCTGCTTGCGGAGCTCGGCGAGACAGCGTTCCACGGTGCTCAGCGAAAGGGAAGTTTCAGCGATGATTTCGGTGGAACGGGTGCCGGGGTGCGACTGGATGAAGGCGAAAACGGTCTCTTGCTTCTCTTGCGAAGGGTTGACGGGGTGTCGTCTCTTCCTCCCCGATGTAGAGACGGTGCGTGCACCGTCTCTACGGTCACGCTGTTCGTTGCTTGTAGAGACATTGCGCCCCCCGTCTCTACGATGTCCTGTTTTGGCGGTTTCCAAATAACGGGCTATCCGCTCGGAAATCTCGTTGCTATTTTTCGTGTCAATGGTGAATTTGAGGGGCGTCCGCGTCCAGGGCATCTTTTTCATCACAACCTCGTTTCCCTTGCACGAGGCAATGTGTTTGTAGGGAACCAACAGCGTGGAGGAAATTCTCACAAACTCCTCATCCCCAAATAGTTGCTCAAGGTGAATCATGGAGCCGAGGCGGCTGTACCAGATATTGTCCACCGTGTAGATGCGGGTGTAGTTGCCGTCCTGCAGACAGTAGTAGATGTCATCGATAGGAATGAGGATGAGTTTGTTTTTGTTGTGATGATCGATCACGTCGAGCTTGCGAACTTCCTGATACACAATCCTCACCTCAGCATCGAAAGCCTCTTTCAGCTGCTTCCGCTCCCTGAACAAATACGGGAAGAGATTGAAGGCAAGGTCGCGGCCGCCAACGAGAAGCAATCTTGTAGAGAAAAAAGAAAAGAATCCGATCTGTTCGACAAGGAATCCGTTGCATTTCATGATGCCGGGATAGGCGATGACTAATTCCAGCACTGCAACGACCAACACCATGATCACCACGGCCAACCAGTACAACAGGTGCGATCGCTTCTTTTCAATAAGCAGCGGATAGAGCAGGAAGTAGTTGGCATACAGTGACGCCAGTAAGAGCACTCCTATAAGGGCCTCTTTCCATTGTGCCCCGGCGTATGGACGGAGGAAGCAATTTCGGGAGAAGAACCAGAGCAACGTGGCGCAAAACAGAACGTTCAATACAATGGTAACAATCTTGTTTGAATTTTTCATATCGTCAGGTGTTTGTTTCGGCAGCAAAAATACGCAAAATATCCATTCAAAACACAGGTTTAATCCTTCATTTTCGTCCGCTTCCCGATTTATTCCCTCTCACACGCCGCCCCGTCACGATTTTTCAACCGACAGATAAACAGCAATATGACCTATTAAAACAACCTCCTTTTCAGCCACCTCGTCATATTTTGCCCTGAGAGGGAACATATTCCTGTTGTGAGGGATTAAATATTTCGGAAAACGGTTGTAGTTTTGCCAGCGAAAACAATGCGAAATGTAGAATGACTTGGAAATATCAAACCCTAATAAATCATCATTAAAAATCAAAGAAATGAAAAAAGCGTTTTTTATCTTGGCGATGGCGTTCGCCGCAGTAACGGTTCTGAGCTCTTGTTCTGACAAGAAAGTGACCAGAGAGTCTTTTATCGGAAAATGGAATGCGGACTACATGTGGGAACCTGTAAATGGTACCGCTCCGACAAACCCGTTTGAGGGTGTCACCATCACGTTTACTATAAAAGCAGACGGCACCTACGATGAGAATTGGAGCGACGGCACCCATGAGCAAAGCACCTGGTCCTATGACGAGACGACTGGAGACTTTTTCTTCCACCATACCCATTGGACAGTGGAGAAATGCACTGCCAAACAAATCAATCTTTATTACGACAAGGATTCCCAGTACACTGGCTATGCTGAACGTATGACGTTGAAGAAAATCAAATAGTTTTTCTTGCCTGCAATAGCGCTCGGGCATCGTGCCGGCGGCACGGCATCCTAATAACCCCACACAAGCGACGGAGGAGCGCGGTGTGGGGTGAGGGTGCGACCGCCGTGGCAGCGTCTCGGAGAGACGCAACAAATTCAAGCAATAAAGGACAACTAACAAATACCTTACAATGAACAACATCATCATCAAATTGACCCTCCTGCTTCTGCTCCCATTAGGGTTTGTTAAGGGGCAGGAGGTTCCCAACACGCTCACGTCCGAGCAGAAGGCATACGAGCTTTCTATGGTTTGGAAAGAGATGTCCTACAACTTCGCCAATATGGATCATTGTCAGGGGCTGAACATGGATAGTCTCTACGCGGCCTATATTCCGAAAATTCAGCGGACGAAGGACGATTTCGAGCACTACCTGACGATGCAGGAGTTTGTGGCGCATTTCCATAACAGCCACACATACTGCATGATGCCGCAACAGTTGCTGCCTTACTTGGCGATGATACGGCTGCAGACGGAGTGTCGCGACGGCAGGATTTACATCCGCAATATCAGCTCCCAATATGCTGACAAGGTTTTGGTTGGGGATGAAATCGTCCGTATTAACGGAATTCCAGCGGTGGAATGGTTTACGCAAAATGTGGTGCCGCTGATTTCTTGCACCAATCAGGAGACCTTGCTTGAGGCGGCGATGTTCACACCGAATGCCACCCATCCCATGATTTTCCAACCGAAAAGCTATAATAAAAAGCTGGAAATGGAGGTGAAAACGGGAAAAGGCCTCAAGAAGCTGTCGATAGGTTACGACTGGCATTTCTCTCCGTCAAAGGAACAGGAAGAGGAACAGTTGAAATTCCATTGGATGGCGACGGAAAACGGAGAAACGGGTGGAGATAACAATCTATTTATGGTGTTTCCTATGCAAGATGCAACGTACCTGCGTATTGACGAATGCACAGCGGCCACGGTGGACACGTTCATGAAGCATTTCTCCACCATTAACCAGCATAAAAATTTCGTTTTGGATTTGCGCAACAATCTGGGTGGCGACGGAAGAGAGTACTCTCCCATGACACCCTATCTTATTGATAAAGACTTGATTATGTTGTCAGGTATGGCGATGCCACGGGTTAACAATTCCGCTTACCGTGCTTGGGCGGCTGCGAGAATGCTGTACGGGAATCCTGAATCTGTGGATGAGTACACCAAACGGGTCTATTGCCCGCACCTGTTCAACAATGCATTCGACACCATTCAATCGACTACGGTGGCAAATGGGAACCCCGACTCGCAACGGTATCATGGGAAAGTATTCGTTTGGGTTGGTCCGCGAACCGCCTCCGCCGCAGAGGGTTTCGTCATGCAGCTCGTGCAAAGTCCGAACGTGTGCGTGGTGGGAAAAACCACAGCGGGTGCTACAGGTCAGCCGCTTGTGGTGCCGCTCCCCTCGGGCATCATCTGCATGATCAACACGTTCAGAAGCTTTGACACGCGCAACCGCGACTGCTCGAACGGAATTGCCCCCGATGTGGAGAGGGATTTCGGGAATAGCGGTGTCGAAGAGGTTGTTAAGATGGTAATAAAATAATATGAAGATATTCTTCCTTGAGCAGTCCCGGAGGGACAAAACGCGCGAAGCGCAATTAACCCCACACCAGCGACGAAGGAGCGCAGTGTGGGGCGGCGAGGACACAGCTCCGTAACAGCGTCTCGGAGAGACGCAACTCCTTGAAAAAAATTCCACATACTGTAACCTTTTGCTTTTTTGCGTCATCATAAATAAAGTTGTAATTTTGCAGCGTTGTTGTCGCCAAAAGATTTTTAACGGACTTCGCACCAAGGTAGGCTGCGACGTGAAGAAGTGAAAAATAGAAGTCCCCTGAAGTTTTTTGGAATAAAGAAATAAAACCAAGTGTTGCGTCCTCATGCAAAAAGTTTTATTTTTGCAGTCTCAAGCAATGAATGAAAAGATGGATAATACATTAGAAGTAGGACGGCAACAAAATATGGAAGAACTTTATTCCATTGTAAGGTCAATTCTGGCTTCGGCTCGGCAACGGACGTACACGGCCATTAATTTTGCAATGGTGGAAAGCTACTGGCTGATTGGGCAGCAGATTGTTGAAAACGAGCTGCGAGGTGCAGCAAGGGCCGAATATGGCAAAGGCGTGTTGAAAGAATTATCGGAGAGATTGACCGCCGAGTTTGGCAAAGGCTTTGATGAGCGCGAACTTCGGAAAATGAGACAGTTTTATCAAATGTTTCAAATTCGGGACACACTGCGTCCCGAATTGACATGGTCGCATTATCGTCGCCTTCTCAGCGTCGAAAATGAACAGGCACGGCTATGGTACATGAACGAGGCGGCAGACAGCGTATGGAGCACGCGACAACTTGACCGACAAATATCCACGCTTTATTATGAACGACTGCTGGTAAGCAAGGATAAAACGCCTGTTGTTGATGAGGCAAAGGAAAAAATGGCGCAACTCGCTCCACAACATTTTATTCGTGACCCTTTTGTGCTGGAATTTCTTGACCTGAAAGAGTATCCAGCTTTGCATGAAAGCGACTTGGAACAGGCGTTGATTGACCACTTGCAGCAGTTTTTGCTGGAATTGGGCCGTGGATTCTGCTTTGTGGCGCGTCAGAAACGGATGCGTTACGATGATGATGATTTCTACATTGATTTGGTGTTCTATCACAGCATTCTGAAGTGCCATGTGCTAATTGACTTGAAACTGGGAAAACTAACACACGAGGATGTCGGGCAGATGGATAGCTATATCCGCATGTTCGATGCACTTTACAAGAATCCTGACGACAACCCGACGCTCGGCATCATTCTCTGTTCGCAAAAAAGCGAAGCCATTGTCAAATACTCTGTACTAAACGAGGGAAAACAGATATTCGCCTCACGTTATAAGCTATATTTGCCAACAGAAGAGGAGTTTAAGAGAATGTTGGAAAATATTTGAAAATAGAGGTGTGATTTGTGCAAGCTACACTTGCACAAATTGGTTCTGTTGCAGGTAGAACGGAACGAAAACGCATTTCAAAAGGCAACAGCCGCAGTGTGTGTGGGCGAGAACGCACCTCCTCGGCTGCATCTTGAAGAGACGCGACTTCTTGAAAAAAAAATTTCCACAAGCTGCAACTCTTTGGCATTTCTGCGTCCTATAAATAAAATTGTAATTTTGTCACGTTGAATGAATAGAGTTTATCATCAAAACAAAGAAAAATGAAAAGATCCATGACCGTTGCGGTTTTGTTGCTGCTCGCCGGATTCAGTCTGATGGCGCAACCATCCCTCGTCGTGCGGGTTGACACCCTCTTTGTAGTAGGAAATGAAGCCGCTTTCGACGGTTATTCATTCGAGCTCTACCATAACCGATGGTGTTTTTCAATGTCAAATCCGGATCCGGCTGTCCTGTATGAGGATGACCTCTACACTGTCAGTATAAAAGGACATGACGATATCATTTTCACGGAAAAGCAACCTTCTTGGTATATAGATTCCCATAATGGATGGCCGCAATACGAATATGTAAATCGGCAACACTATTTTCCCGAGAGATTCTACCAAATCCTTCGTAATGGAGGTTACTACTATTTTGTTTACAAAAATAAGGTGGATAGTCTGAATATTGGAAAAGGTCCAGGAAACCCGTTGGTAAAGAATACTTTGCCCGTTATTTGGGATGTCAATGACGTCGTTCATAAATCCAAATGGTGTGATCCGATAAGCGGTTATGGTGGCTGGGTGATACGCGATTGGTTTTGTTGTCTCGGTTGTGGTTGCTATCCTTTCTCTAAACCCATTGACACCACTTATTGCGGTGCTTTCGTAGCGGATAACCATGTATATTATCTCCTTGACTATGACAAAGAGATTTTCATCGCCCAAAGACACGGCGATAACATGACCAATGTCTTGGACTTGGGCACGGGATGGTCTTTCGATTATGGATACACCTGGTGGAATCTCGGTCCGGGCGACAACCGCTTAATGAAACCATTTCATACTACCGACGGCACTGCGGGTCTGCTGACCATCGATGGTAATGACATCCATGTCCAATATGTCATGTCACCTAAGACGGTGGTGCCGTAATCGCCCTGCCTGCACACCTGACGGTGTGCAAACCCGCTTGCGAGACTTTACATTGCACATTCATCTAATTTGACCACCACCGCGTATTGTGTCTTTTCTGTGACGGGGTTTAGAACCATCGTGCCGGACCACCATAGCCCGTCGCGCAACTGCATTCCCGATTGTAGAGACGTGCCATGGCGCGTCTCTACACTGTCATGCATCCCATCATTGCCATGGCGCGTCTCTACTGATCCGCGGACGATCCGGAACGTGCCCTGCGATTCGGGATGGCAATATCGTGCGTAGATGTCGTGCGCCGCCAACCCCATCGTCTTCCGCAGGTTCACCTCCACGAAAGGATGCAGCTTGTACGCCCCATCTTCCTGATAGACAAACATATCGATACCGGCATCGCCCTCATAATGCGGGGCGATTTCTTTTTGCAAGAAATCGCTGACGAGCGACTTGACGGTGACAAGCTCCTCTATATCGACATGGCGGGAAAGAGCCCGTAGAATCTCGGAATCCGGCATCAGCAGGTTGCCGCCGTAGCCGTAATGCTCGGTCTTGAAGAGCGAATAGCCCCGGAAGATGACCTCCCCGTTACGGCATTCGAACTCCATCGCAAAGTCCTGGACCACCGTGTATTGCTTTTCCGCCAGAATACCGCCCTGTCGTTTCAGGACGCCGCCGCACTGCCGGAGCAGGGTGGGGGAGCATTCCCCGTGCGCGTACAGGTGACCGCGCCCGTTGCCCGAATACGGCGACTTGAAGATGACGTCTTTCTTCCGTTGTACGTAATTCTCGATTTCCTGGATCTCAGTCAGATATTCGGGAGGTTCGGGCAGCTTTTCGGGGTGGGCACAATGTCCCCGCAGAAACTCCATCGCCGCGATGGTGGTTTTGCGGTGCGCCAGCGCGCGGAGTTTCGACAGTTGTTCGTCTGTCGGCAGTAGCTTGTCCGGAACCCCGATGCGCCGCAGTTGATAGACCGCCGCCGCATCCCAACCCCACGGGGTCACCTTCGTGATGCGGTCCGCGTTCTCCAATGGGGCGAAATTCTTCTGGAACTCCTTTCCGAAAGGATGGTAGGCGTCCAGCACCACCGCCTCGTCATCCGCCAGATACCGCATGAAAGGCGCACAGTCGTAGGCGAACTGCGCCGCCGACCGTAACGCCACAAACTGCGGCTGGTTGTCCGCCAGCGAGTAGTCGTGTTCGGGGTTGAAGAAGAGAAGGTTCATAGGTGGGTTGAAAGGTTAGAAGGTTAACGGGTCAGCCGTTTATAACGTTCTGTCTTGATTTTAAGGTCGATGAGGGCGTCAGTGCGCTGGCTTTGGGCTTGAAGAAGCAAGGTCTGGGCCTCCAGCAGCTCGGAAACGGCCACCATGCCTGCGTCGAAGTTGGCTTTCGTGTCGTGGAGGTTGGCTTCCGCGCTGCGCACGGAGGATTCGGCGAGCGTCACCTGACTGTTGGCCTCCTCGATGTTGCACCACGCCTGGCGGGTCTCCAACGCCATCTTCTCCACATAGTCGGCACGCTCGTTCTCGGCCTTCTGGATGAGGTAATTCTGCTGACGTACCTTGTGCGCCGTCTCCCACCAGCCCGTCAAAGGGACCTGCAAGGTTATGAATGCCAGTGCGTTGTAGTCGTAGCGGTCGAAAATGAGACTGCCGTAGGAGGCGGAAGCTCCGATCATCAGGTGCGGCACGCTCTCCCCGATGGCGATCTCTTTCTTCAGCTTCTCCGCCCTGACCTGACAATCCAACAGCTGTTTCTCCGTCCTGCGATACACCGCGTTCCGGATGTCCGCATCCGTCGGGGCTTCGCTACTCAAATCTTGACCGATTAAATCTGTAAGCACCAGATTTTCACTGTGTTCCATGCCAATCATCTGGCAGAGAAGCATGGCAGAGAGGGTGATGCCGTTGTTAACTTTGAGGAGGTTAGACTGCATCTCGTTTTGCTTGAGCTCGACCTTCAGGACATCATTCCGGGTCACCAGACCGGCTTCCGCTGCGACGGTCACATCGCGGTGCAACGTGTCTAAAAAGGTTATCGCCTGCAACAGCGTTATCCGTTTTTCGAGGAGCGAGACGGTCTGCCAGTAGGTCTCTTCCACCTGCTGCAAGACCTGGTCGCGGGTCAGCTGGCTTTGGTAGTGCGAGGCGGCAACCCCCACGTCAGCCAGCGCGTTGCCGCCCACGATCTGTCCGCCCATGAAGACCGGCTGCACGGCCGTCACCCCGACGCCCAGTCCGCCGTCGCAGAGCGAGATCTTGTCGGAGAGTCCCATCGCCGCGCCGTACTCGTAGTAGAGGTTGTGCAGCTGCTGCCGTGCCGCGGCACTCCCGATGTCGTCAATACCGTACTCAAGCAACGGTTTCGCAGGAACATAGCCGATGCCCGTGGCGCTGATCTGCGGGAAGTATTTCGTGCGGGCCTGCATCTTCACCTCCTGCGCCGCCTTCACGTCCAGCACGGCATTCTTCACCGCCGCGTTGTTCCGCAACGCCATCGCCTTGCAGGTGTCCAAGGAGAGATGCTGCGCGGATATGGTCGCGCTTACGAATATTGTCAGTAGTATTGCTATTATCCTTTTCATAATCGTTTTTTTGTCGTTCATCCGTCCCTTTTGATACCCCCCTGCCCTTCGGGCATCCCCCCTAAAGGGGGGAATGGTCCTTCGACCGTATCTTTTGTCATTCAGCATTCAGCATTCAACATTCAGCATTTAACATTCTACATCATTTAAAGATTTGCCAGTACATCACGGGCAGCACCGTCACCACCAGCGGCAGCGAGAAGATGGTGCCGAAGCATATCACCACGCCCATTGGCATCCAGAGGGCGGTGTGCGCCACGATCATCGGCATCACACCCAAGGCCGTGGTCGCGGAGGTGAGGAAGATGGGGCGCATACGGCGGCGGCCCGCTTCGAAGGCGGCCTCCCGGGCACTGTACTGGTGCCGCTTCCGCAGACTCTCCGCGTACTCGAACATGATGATGGCGTTGCGCACGATGATGCCGATCAAGCTGACCACGCCCAACACCGCCGTGATGCTGAAGTCGAGACGGAAAAGCCAGAGCCCTAAACACGCCCCGAACACGCAGATCAGACTGGCCGAAAGGGTCAGGAACACGATGTCTAACCGCCCGAAATGGTAGAGCAGGAAGATGAACAGCACCAGCACTGCCGCGATAAAGCTGAGGGCGATCTGCGGGATCACCATGTTGTTGGCGCCGGTCAGTCCGCCGTAGGTGATCTCCACGCCGTCGGCCATCGCCGGCTTCAGCTCCTCGTTGACGTACTTGTCGATTTTTTCCATCACCTTGGGTTGGCTGCAGCCGTAGTTGAGGTCCGCGCCCACGGTCACCGTGCGAATGCTGTTGCGCCGGTTGATGACCGCGTCGTGCCACTCGGGACCCACCTCGGCCACCTGCCGCAACGGCACCCACGTGCCGGGAATAGAGGTGGGAATCAGGAAGTCTTCGAGATCCTGATAGGCGAGGGTGTCGCCGCTTTTTCGGGTGTAGAGCATCACCGGCACCTTGTAGTCGCCCTCCCACACGTTGGTGAGATTCTGCCCGCCGAGTGCCGAGGAAAGGTACAGCGACAACATGCTCTGCGTGACCCCGAGACGCGTGGCTTCGTCGCTCTTCAGCGTGATCCCGATGTCCTGCGAGGTCATGTCCATGTCGGAGTGTACCCAAGTCAGCTCCGGCATGTTGTTCAAGAAATTCTTCAGGGAGTCGGCGGCCGACTTCATCGCATCGAAGTCGTTGCCGGCGAAACGCACCTCCACGGGATTGTTAACAGGTTGGTAGTCAATCTGTTTAAAGCGGATATAGGCGTTCGGGAAATGGTATTCGTATTTCGGTCCGTATTCGCGGATGAGCTTCAGGGTGTTTTTTTCGGAGGTGGTGTTGACGATGAACTGGGCGTAGTTCTTGTGCGCCATCTGCGGGGCGTAGGTGGCGTGGAAGCGCGGCGAGGAGCAGCCGATGAAGGAGGTCACGGAGGTCACCCGCGGGTCGGCGCGAAGCACGTGTTCCATGCTGTCGGCGATGGCCTCCGTCTGCTCAAGCGTGCTTCCCTCCGCGATGTGCATCTCCACGGCGAAGCAGTTGCGGTCGGCCTTCGGCAGCATCTGGATCTGCAGGCGCGTGAACAGAAACACGCCGAGAGAAATGGCGCTGACAGCCAAACAAATGACGATAGCAGGGTGATGGAAACAGTGCGCCAGCACTTTGTCGTAGAGGTTCTGCAGAAGGACAAAGAACCGGTTCTGCGCCGCCTCGAACCGGTTCGGGGCGATACCGTCTTTGTTCCGCTTGATGAAAACCGTTGACAGATAAGGGATTATCCATACGGCATAGAAGATAGAGCAGACTAACGCGAACAAGACCGTCCAGGGGAACAGCTGCACGAAGTCGCCCAACGGCCCGGTGATGATGCGGGTCATCGGGAAGAACATGCCCGAGATAGCCAGCGTGGCCAACGACATCGGGACGAATAGCGTCTTGGTGCTGTTAAACGCTGAGTACCAGCGGGAATAGCCCTTCTGCAGTGTGTCGGTGTAGCCATCGATGACGATGACCGAGTCATCCACGATCATGCCCAGCACCACGATGAGGGCGGCGAGGGTGACCGTGTTCAGCTCGATGCCGAAGATGTACATCAGCCCCATGGTGATGGCGGTGCAGACGGGTACGCTGGATCCGGACACCAAAGCTGTGCGTAGCGGGAAGAGCAGCAGCATCACCGCGATGACCACGAGTATGGAGAAGAGCAGGTCGCGCAGGAATGACATCACCGACTTGTTGACCACGTAGGGCTGGTTGGTGATCTTGTGCATATCGACATCCGGTGGCAGCGTCTGCTTGCATTTGGCAATCTCGCTTTCCACCTTCTTGCCGAAGGCCACGATGTTGTTGCCGGGTGCCATCTCCATGGAAATCAAGACGGTGGATGCCCCGTTGTATTTGATATGACTTTTGGCTTCAGCGTAACGGCGCTGGATGTCGGCGATGTCGCGAAGCCGTATTTGATGACCTAAAGGATCGGTGAAAATAATCTGTTCACCAATCTCATATTCAGATTGATATGGGATAGAGACATGTACTTGCGCATCGCCGGCTTCGTTCTCCACGTTGCCGCCCATGGTGCGTATGCCTTGCGTGGCCAGTTCCACCAATAACGCTCGCTGGCTGATGCCGTAGGAGGCCAATTTCTCCTGATCCACCAAGACGGCGATTTCCTCGTTCTGCTGTCCGAGAATCTTGATGTTGCCCATCTCGGGGATGCTCCGCAGTCGGTCGCAGAGCTGTTCGGCGTAGTGCTCCAGCTCGCGTGGGGTCCGCTCGGGTGACTCCACGGTCAGCAGCATGGAGGAAGTGTTGCCGAAGTCATCGACCACCACGATCTCCAGTACGCCCGCCGGCAGCGAGGTCTTCTTGAACAGCTGCAGCCCGTGACGTATCTTCGACCAGGCACCGTCCTTATCCTTCACCGACACGCGCAGCTCCGCATACACATAGACGATGCCGTTCTCCGTCACCGAGTAGGTCTTCTCCTTGTCGATTTCGGCATAGGTGAAGAGGAACCGCTCTAACGGCTTGGTGACCTGCTCCTCGACCTCCTGCGCCGTCGCGCCGGGATAGACCGCCGCTACCACGCCCTGCCGGATCGTGAACTGCGGGAACTCGTCCTTGTTCAGCTTTGTCAGTGCGAAAATGCCGAACACAACCAAGCAAGCCACAATGAAGAAGATGATCTTGTGACCGCGCATCGCGGAGAGGATATGGTGACGTTTATTCAATGGTTATGGGTTATTGGTTATGGGTTATTGAAGCTTGTGAATAGTGATTAGTGAATTGTGATTAGAAACTACTTTGGAGGTTAATTATCAATTATCAATTATCAATTATCAATTATCAATTATCAATTCCGCATTAAGGTAGAGTTTGTCCATACCGGCGGTGACGACGGTGTCGCCGGGGTGGAGGCCGGAGGAGACGAGTACGCCGTTGGCGACGAATTCCGAGGAGGTGATGATGCGGTGTTGTGCGCGGCCGTTCTCCATCACCCAGACGGAGAGGCCTTCGGGACGGGTTTGCACGCATTTGGCGGGAATCACAAATCCTTGGTCATCAGGTTGTTCGAGCAGCACCTTGCAGACCATTCCCGGCAGGAGCGAGCGGTCGGTGTTGGGGAAGGCAATCTTCACTTGGTAGCTGTGCGACACGCGCGAGGAGGTCACGCTCCGGTCGGTGATGCTGCCCGTCATCATGCGGTTGTCCAGTGCGGGGACATAGACGTAGGCGTCTTCCCCGAGTTTCACGGAGTTGATTTCGCTTTCGGGTACCGAGAAGGTCACGCACACCTTGCCGAGGTCAAGAATCGTGACGGCGGGTTCGCCGGGCAGCAGCGAACCGCCCGCTTTGGCGTTGCAACTACCGATTACTCCCGATACGGGCGCCCGTAACGTGCAGTCATCCAGCTGTTTCTTGGAGATCTGCTCCATGGAGCGGGCCTGTTCTAAGGTGGTCTGCATCTCCACCCACTTCACCTCCGCCAGACTGCCCTGGTCATACACTTTCTTCAGCCGTTTGTAGGCGTCCTCGGCCTGCTCAAGCGCGGCCTTGGCGGAGTTGTAGGCGTTCTGCGCGGTGGCGCTGTTGGCGGTGGCGAGGATCTGTCCCTCGCGCACACGATCGCCCTCATGCACATAGACGCGCTCCACGTGCCCGCCCATAGGGAAGCTCACCGCCACGGACAGGTTTTCCTCCACGGTGCCCACGTAGGTGCGGGTCATGCCGCCGGCCACCGTATCGACCACCAGCACTTCCACGTCTATGGGTGGACGCCCCTGTTTAGGGGCTTCGCGCTTGCAGCCGATGGCCACGATACAGAGCGTGGTTAAGGCCAATATTAGGATTGTTGTCCGTTTCATGTCAGTTCTTTTCTGCGATGATGGTCATTTCCGGTCCGCTGATGGTGACGGCGCTGTTGCCGCTCTGCGTTCCATTCCAAACTTCTCTGAGTATCAGGATATTCTCGTTGATGGTTCCGCTGCCTGCCGCAGAGATGCGATAGACGATGGTGGCCTCCTCATCTTGGTTGAGGTCCAGGTCGATGTTGAGATCCGGGATACTGCTGGTGGAGAGGATGTTCGTGTTGAACGAGTGTGAGTCTATCAGCAGTGAGTCGCCGTGCAATGTGGCGTTCATCGTGTAGCATCCGCCGGTCATCTCGTTCATCGTGATGATGTAGCGGCCTTTGTCCGATTTGTCCCGCAGGATGTTCATCTGTCCGTTCCGGTGGATGAGTCGGTAGGTCACCGTCCCGTCCGCGTCGGTCAGTGCCACATCGCCCGAAAGCTTGTAGCTGTAGTCGCCGGTGATTGCTTGCTTGTCGCGATCGCAGGCCGTACACAGCACCGCCATGACGAAGACACAGCATAGCGCGGCCGTAGTTGTGCGTGCCTTGCCCCACACTGCGCTATGCTTGTCGTTATCGCTGACTCCGCAGTCCGGTCCTGTCTCCTGTGTCAATCCCCACACTGCGCTTCGCTTGTGTGGGGTTATTAGCGCTTCGCGCGTCTTGCCCCTTCGGGGCTGCTCAAGGATAGTTTTCATATATATTGGGGTTTTTCGTTAATTCCTCATTAAATCATCGTTTCATCGTTTCATCGTCTCATCGTTTCATCGTTTCATCGTCTCATCGCCTCATCGTTTCATCGCCTCATCGTTTCATCGTGTCCGGCGAACTGCACGAACACACTGTTGACAATCAAATCGATGAGCATTTCGTAGGAAGGTTTGTACTGTTCGTATTTGTCCTCCACGAAGAAGGTGTGGCTCAGGCCGTTGAGGGTCACGCTGAGCATGTCGGCGAAGGCGACGGCCTGCTGCTCGACGGTTGCAGGCGGGTCGTTCGTCGGTTTGGCGTACCAGACCTTCTTGAACAGTTGGTGTTCCCAGTCTGAAAACTCGGCCATCCGATTCCGTAAGTTGTCGAAACGGAAGTCGTTGCCCTCCAGGTGTTTGTCTTTCATGGCCACTTGAAGTGTGCCGGCTTCAGCGATGAGTTTCACGCGTGCGAGGAGGTATTGGCGGAGGCGGGGTAGCACGGGTTGCCCGTCGCCGGCCATAGTTTCCGCCAGCCGTTGCTGGATATGGTCGATTTCCGAGATGACCGTGGTGCAGAAGAGTTCCTCCTTGTTGCTGAAATAGTTGTAGATGGAACGTTTGGCCTTGTGCGCTTTCTGGGCGATGTCGTCCATGGAGGTCTTCTCGAAGCCGAACTTCCGGAAAAGTCCGCTCGCGACTTGCTGTATCACCTCGCCCGTCGTCGGTTTGTTCATTTTTTGCACGTTTTTAGTTTCAGGGTGCAAAAATACAAAAATTCCGGTTTCTTTTGTCAAATCGGAATTTTTTTGTATCTTTGCCGTTGTATTAAACACACCAGAAAGATGACAGCAGTGCAGTTAAACACGATGAATACGGAATTGTGGCAGAGCATAGGCGCCATAGCCGACAGCGAGCCTCTGATGCGGAGATTGACTCGGTATGCCAAAAAGTTGGCGAAGGAGAAAAGAGACGAAGCGCTGATGAGCGAGGAAGAATACTTTGCCAAGATTGAACGAGCTGAGCAACAGGCAGCCCGAGGGGAAGGTATGGAATTGTTACCAGGCGAAGATCTGACTACTTTCTTGAAACGTAACGGCTATGAAATATAAAGTATTCATTATGCCTGAGGCCGCAAGCGATTTGCAACGCCTTGCCAAAAATGAACCTAAAGCTTTTGCCAAGGCCAATCGTTTCATAGAAGAGCTTGCAGAGCACCCCAAGACAGGCACAGGTCATCCTGAACCGTTGAAAGGCAAGCCTGAAGGACGATGGAGTCGTGAAATCACTAAGAAACACAGACTCGTGTATCGTATTTTCGAAACCGAGGTGTACGTTGATGTATTGACTGCCTACGGGCATTATGGAGACAAGTGACATCCTGCGTTAGCGGCAGAATCTCTTGTGTCGCTGGGATTATAAGGGGATAGCCTGCGATTGTGAAGAAACATCCCCGCATATCGTTTTCCAAGACAGGACTATTTCAGCGCCAATAGTGGAGGTCTTTTCTCTTTCTGAAAAAATTATTGAACAATGTCTGGATATTAAAAAAAATGTATTTTTGCGGTTGAAACATTGGTTGATGGTCGCAACATGGTAGCGGGGCACGCTCATCATCGGAGCCTGCATATTGAGGGTTCGACTCCCTCCGCCAAATCCCAAAGGAGGCTTCGTGCCTCCTTTATTTTATTTTCCGGTATTGGATTCCGTTCATTTTGCTCGCTTCCACTATTCCCCATGATTTCGCAAGGTTCATTACTATTCCGTGTCTTCTGTAATTTGTTTCAACAACCACCTTTACCAAGCGGTCGCCATGGTACGGGTGCGTACATACGTAAACAAGGTGTTTTTGTACAGTGTCCTCATATATGTGCGCGGGATTTTTCAATGCATCTTCGACAATTCCATAGTCTTCCACAGGGACATCGGCTCCTTTGGTCGTTTTGGGGTGATTTCGGTATTTGAAGATCTGTCGTTGCGTGACAATGATGTCTTTTGCATACAACTCCATGCCAAAAGATTTCATGTCGTTAATGATTGCCGAAGATATTTCACATATCCGACATACCTCCCCATCGCCGCGTCCTTTTGTCAACAACTCATTCGCAAATTGCAGTAATGAACCTCTGTAATATTTTAATTTACAACATTTTGTATCCAAACCATCAAACATGGCATCTTTCGTTTTCATAGTGGCAATAATACTATTGCGGATGTTTTTAAACTACTTCTTTTTCTTACATTTTCCCATTCGCCAGCTTCTTTGCCGTATCAACTTCCTTGATGAGCGGTTCTGATGTAGGAAGATACAATAGCCAGAACGTTCTCTTTATCGTTGCTTAAGAGTAGTCGTTCATAGAGCATGGAATTGATTTGCCGCTCCGTTTCCCGCGCTGTCCACGCATTGTTCACCGATTCCAACTCATAATACTCGCGCTTGTCAGGATCTGCGATAGCGGTAAGTAGCTTATATTGACCCCAGTTTAATTGCGTCCGCAGTGCGGACGCAATTGGGTAAAGTCGGTAAAATGCTCTTGCACGCTCTAATTGTCTTGGTCCAAATCCGCTGCCATAGTCAGGTTTCAATCGTGTGGAAAGGTTCTTAATCAGATAGGTGCCATAATCGGCACGCTCTTTCCCTTGTTGTTCTTCTTCAAAGATGCGTTTCCCCAAGTTCCAGTACATCTGCACTCGACAGAAGTCCACGCTTCGCACAGCGTTGCTGCGTGCTGTTTCTATTATTTGACAGGCATCTTGGTAGAGTGAGTCTATGGGTGTGAAGGTCATAAGATTTGTTTCTTTCTTCATCCTAATCTATATAATATTTCCGCCGACAAACATACAAAATCCTTACGTGAAAAACAACCGAAAATAATGTTTAACTTGTTAAAAATCAAATATATAAAAATAACATTTTTCGATTTGAAAGATGTCGTTTTCGTGAACAAAATTGCAGATTGCAGAAAAATTGCAAAGCCCCGGGCATCCACTCGTAGGGTGGGGCGGTGTGAATTTTGGAAGATTTTGGCGATAGTACGTTCTCTGGCGAGGCGGAGATTCCGTTTGGTAGAAAAATGTCCTGCTGATCCGACATTAATGGATCGGATAAGACGGCGGCGGGAATGAACGGCACTACCAAGCGTGCTGGAAGCAGGCCATCTTAATAACCCCACATAAGGCCGACAGGCCGCAGTGTGGGGTTACGCGGACGGTGCGCGGGACTGCGTGTCGAAGAAACGCCACTAAGGAAACATGCTGTAGCGTGTCTCCGACACGCCGCCGGACGACCGCCTCCGCCACCCCACACTGCGCTCCACTCCGTTACGCTTGTATGGGGTTATTAGGATTCCGTGCCTCCGGAACGAGCCCGCAACCTGTACAGTCCTTCTATTGTCTTCTATTGGTAAATCGGAGGAGAAAGACGATGATGTGACTGTGACAATGTGATGTTATCGGCAAGGGCAAGCGTTTTTGATAGGGTGGGGTGGCGAAACGGTATGGCGGTGAGTTCTTCGGTAAGGTTTGCGCGTGCAGGCTGTCGATGAGTGACGGCAAATGCTCGTTCGGTAATCTCTACGCTGACGGTACCAGCATAATCGTCAACACCAGAAATAACGAAAGAGTCACCACCATTCCGTTTGGCCGGAATATGCTGGCAGTGATCCGCAAGTGCAGGCAGCGACAGATGAGGAAGGCGGTGTCTCGCGAGGGCGGGAATGCCAAACGGAATCTCGGGATCGCAAGGGAACGCGCTGGCGGGAATCGGGCGTGCCTCGCAAGAGCAAAAACTATCGGAACAAGCCCTTTTCCGTCACCCTATTCTCTGGCGAGGCGGAGGTTCCGTTTGGCCGGTAAATGTACGGCTTTTCCGGTAATGCCAAGTTGTCGGCACGTGCAAGCGTTTTCGACAGGGTAGGGTGGCCAAACGGAATGGCGGTGAGTTGTTCGGTAAGGTTTGCGCGTGCGGGCTGTCATTAGGTGGCGGCTAATGCACGTTTGGCAATCCCTGCGCTGATGGTAATAGCATAATCGTCAACCCTAGAAATAACGGAAGAGCCACCACCATTCCGTTTGGCCGGAATAGGCTGGAAGTGATCCGCAAGGAAAAGCAGAGCCTGTTGAGGCAGGTGGTGCCCCACGAGGGCGGATACGCCTACCCAAACTCTGTATTCCTCTTCTGGTAACTTTACAGAATTATCGCTACTTGTATCTCACCTGCCTTGCTTTTGGAAGAAATTAGAAAGATTAACGAGAAACTTACAGTGACAACAGCTATTGGGAGGAATACGAGAGAATTCATGATTTGTACGAAAGGAATATGACCATTCCGTTTTTAATATCCGACCCAACATTCAGCAGTCACCTGATTGTTCTCACTTGTATATGACATAGTTTCCGTATCTTTTAATGTAAATTCTTCATCACCCCTACATACGTATATTCGGACATTCACGTTTGCAGACGTCAACTGTGTGTATGCTTTAATTTCAGCATGGAAATTCCTTTTCACAGGGCCAAAAGTCTCTGAAAATGTTTTTCCTGTTTGGAATCTTTGTTCCCCTTTTTCAGTATTCACAGTTACATAAGAGGATCCTCCACTGTAAATACTGCTGACTGTCATCTCATACTTGACATAATAGCGGTTGCTTGAAGTTCCACATGCGGTCAATAAGATAGTTACAGCGACAATAATTGTAAAAATGATTTTTTTCATATTGGATAGTTATTAAATAAAAAAAAGAAACTTCAATTAATACCCCTGTCTCCCCGGTATCACCCCTCTCACCCCGCCTTTCGGATTCTCGACATCGCCTTTGTAGCGCGGAATCAGGTGGATGTGTACGTGGAAGACGCTTTGGCCGGCGGCTTCGTTGACGTTGATACCGACATTGAAGCCGTCGGGATTGTATCGTTCCGTCAAGATCTTCTTGCAACGGTTCACCAACAGCCATAAGGCACGCTGTTCATGGATGGTCAGGTCGAAATAGTTAGCGACGTGCCGTTTGGGGACTATCAATGTGTGCCCTTCACTAACTGGATAGCCATCCAAGAAAGCTACTGCGGTTGCGGTTTCGCTCAACAATTCCACCTTTGGATTGAGTTGGCAAAAAACACAGTCTTTCTCCAATCGGTATAGCCGCTTATACTGAGTGTGGTTGAAATGGCGATACTCGTAAATCTCGCAGTTCTCGTTCTTGAACAGACTTTTACACGGCAACACAACATTGCTTTGGTATGTGGGCTGTTTGTGAACGTAGTGAATCCGAAAGCCTTCGGTCTTCAAATCCCTGCGGACCGCGTAATAGGCTGTTCCAGTCGGTTTGAGTAACTCCGAAACCGACATCAGCACTTCCGCCTGCTCTTCTGGCTCAAGCACATTGAGCACATAATTGCAGATGATTGTGTCAAAACGTTTTGTGGGATAATCTGGACGATAGTAATTGTCGTACCCAACAATGTCAAAACCCTCGTTTTTCAGCTGGTCAGTGTCAAAGCCGTAGCCGCAGCCGAAATCCAAGATTTCCCCTTTTAGCAAGTTGTGTCGTTTTAGCCATCGGGTAGGGTAGGACATTGACGTGCGTTCGATGGCAGTAAGATGTGGATTGTTTTTTGTTTTCTTCATACGTTATAGATTTTAGTGAATAAATTGTTTTCCATTCCATTGGGCAAACCCCATATTCTCGGCAATCTGAACCATCGGGGCGAATGTTTTTCGAAAGACGGTGCAAAAGTCCTCCGCAGAAAGATGAAGCAGATCGGGAATTGAATCGTAAACCATCAAATAATCTTCAAACAGCTTGTCATTCGGTTTCATGGGATACAATGTCCTCAATGCTTCACGATGTAGTTTCGCGTATGGTTCAAGATAGACATCCAAAGACGGTAAATTGTTGCTTTTCGACGAGTTGACGCTCGAATCGGCGGGAATAAGATTCCATAACAAATTGTGCGACACGAAGCTCCACGGCACAAAGTGGTCTAAATCGTATTGTTTCGGGAACAATAATTTGCCTGTATATATGCAATTGATGCTTCCAACCGAATTGATGAAGGTGTCCCAAAATTTACGCTGTCTTGTCAGAGAATCGCGTTGTATCGGTTTAATGAGTTTTGACGGCACATCGGGCACATTCGGGTTGCGCTTTTGAAGGAAAAGCGTCAGATTCCAATAGGCAAAGTCGTGCAAAATGCCGTAATGCTCGGTCAGATAATCTGTCCACACAGGATTGACTTCGACAGACTCGTCATGCAGGGCATACAGACAATTGGATTCAAACTTCTGGGAACGGTATTCCACATCTTGATCCGTTGTGTAGCTTATCCACGGTGACAAAAAACGATAGGGAACATTGAGCGAGAAGACTCGCAACAGGCTTTTAACTCGATTGTCATTCAAATTATCGAGCAAAATCCGCTTGATTTTGTCTTTGCTTGCGTCAATCGGGATATTCAGTTCTTGCTGCAGAGCCAACGATTGTGTGTACAAGGAGTCGGATTTCCCGAACGACAATCTGAAATAGTGGATCGGATACCACGATTCTGCCACCATCCCGGCTATGATTTCCCAAAACGAGATGCTATTTCTCCGTTCTTTCACTACAATGTCCAACATCGCCACAAACCAATAGAACTTGTACGTGGCGGTCGTATTGCTGAATATCCTTGAAAGTGCGGGTATTGAAAGTTTGGGGTTTGGGGGTAATGTCATGCCTTTTAATAGTTTGTTGTTCAATTATATAGCCACTTCTGAGATTATTCCTTAATACTATCCATCTGCTCCACGAACTTCCGGAATCCATAGTTGAATTGGGCGATGACGGGGATGTCTTTGCGTTTCATCCTCTTTAACACGTGCTGATACACCTTGCCGGCTTCAGGCGAGTTTTTCTTCTCTTCGGGAATGCCGATGCCTTCGTTTTGGAGTCTCTGGTTCAAAATGAAAATGCAGTTGGTTGTGGCGCAACGTTTTTTAGCGTCGTTTTCATAATAAAGAGGCAACAGCCAACATTCAGTTTCGTTAATGCATACTGCAAAAATCACCCTCCCAGAGTACTTGCCCCATATTTCAGAACTGATATCCCGTTTTAGCCGGGCACATACGCGCTCGTACAAAACATCATCGGTGATTTTTTGGTTATCCGCGTCATACGGATTCACATCGTAATGTTTCTGATTACAAGCATCGGTATCAATTTGGATAACGAGGTAGTCATTCACAGCCAAGATGTCTTTAAGCATTTCATCAGAACAAAGATTCAACACTTGCAGCCATCCGCCACTGGAGGCCTGTTTTTCCTGTCTATGAGCTGTCGTGAGCGACGGTTGGATCGAGTTCACCACCACGTTGCCGTCCAAATATCTGTTAATAATATATGTGAGTGTCTTGTTCTCCGACACTCCTTCACAAACCAATGCGATTGTTTTCATAGTTTTAATCGTTTAGATAGTCGTTTAAAAATTGTCCGGTAGTCCGCCAATAATACCTTTCACCCAGGCTTCTGACAGGTGCAGATTCATGCCTTCCTTCAATGTTACTCTGTTGGTCATGGTATAACCGTCGATTGACCGGCGAACTACATGCAAACGGACATCATCCTCGTATAGATCCATGCCATCAAGAACTGCCGCGTTGTGTGTGGTGGCAATGATCTGTTTGTTATGTTTCTTGGCCAATTCAATAAGGCGGCGTGTCACTTCACGACAAAGTTTGGGGTTAAAAGCCGTGTCGATGTTCTCTATAGCGAAGAAACTCGGGGCTTCATCTGAAATGATCAGTGTCAGATAGAACAGCAAATAAAGGAATCCTTCGTTTGTACTGCGCTGGTCGAAAGTGTTGAGGGTTTCGGACAAGTAACTGTCCTTGAGCTTGAGGTTAAATTCGGAAGACAATTGGCCGGAAGGCACCTGCATGTCATCGAACCAATCAAGAATTTTCAGATTCTCCTTGATTTCGTCAAAGATGGCGATACCATCGTCACGTTGAGCGAGCGTTTTCAGATAGGGGAAAAGTCCTTCGCCGTGAAGGCCCAAAGGATAGGTCCGGTTGGAGTCATCCGCCTTTCGCAAGACACTCTCTTCCAGGGAGAAAATGAGAAATTGGCTGATGTCTGGATTTGCATCTTTATAATAAACCTGTTCCGCTTCCCAACGCGCGGGTTTCCCATCTTTGTTGTATCGAATGTCAAATACCACATCGTTGTCATTCTTGATGTTCACCGTTATCGTGTCGTTTTTCATTCCGTCAAACGCGGGTAACATCAACCGGGGAGCGACAATCCGGATGCCGCGATTCGCAAAGTACTCGTAATCCAGTTTGTCAGAACTGGCCGCCGCCGCCAATGCAATTCCTTCCAAGATGTTCGACTTACCGCATCCATTCGCGCCCACGAGCAGGTTGAACCGGCCAAGCGGCAGGCTCACATCCACCACGGACTTGTAATTCTTTATGTTAATATTGGTTATCATAACCTAATTATTCTTTCTTGTCAGAATCGATTCAAATCAACCTGCAAAAATAATATTTTCCCTCATACAATTCTCATTCTCTTTTCTTTGTCAGAAAGTCCCCCCGCACCCCTCACAGCCTGCACACCGCCGCAGACGAGACGGACAAAAGGATTGACCGCTCGCAAAGCCAATGTAACAACGACTGTTGTGCTAAATCAGACTCTTGAACTTCCCTGAACCTGCCCAACCTTCAGCAACATTCATAATTCATAATTCATAATTCTTAATTCTTAATTCAGAATTCCACCTTCGATCTCACCTCCCCGCGGTAGAACCTCGTGACCAAGCTGTCGCCTTGTGAGAGACCGGCGGCGTCGGTCACCGCCTTGCCGTCCTTTAACGTGATGCTGTAGCCGCGCTTCAGCACGTTCTCCGGACTGAGCAACTGCAGCTTCTCCTCCATGGCCGTGAGGTCGCGGGTCTTGCGCTTCAGCAGGGCACGGCACTCGCGGGGCAGCCACTCCTCCACGGTCGCCAAATGCTGCCGCGACCGCTGCAACTGCAACTGCGTCTCGTTGCCCGCTTCGCGCATCAACTCTCTCAGCCGGAAATTCTGGCTTGTCATGAACTCTTTGGTCTTGAAGACCAGATTCTTGTAGGTGTCGGCGAGGTTGCTCCGGTGCCAATCCAACGCCTTCGGAAGCTTGTACTGCAGGGAGGCCTCCACCTTGAGCATCTCCTGACGGCAGTCCGTGATCTGCTGCTGCACCCGTTGCACGATGCGACTTACGGCGTCGTCAACCTGCTCGTCGAAGTGGCGGAAGGCGGCCAGCAGCGAGAAGGCCACATCGGTGGGGGTGATGAAGTGGGCGTGCGCCACCATGTCGGTGACCGTCAGGTTGGTGGAATGCCCGATGCCGGTGAGCACGGGCAACGGGAACGTGGCCACGCTGCGGGTCAGCTCGTAGTCGTCGTAGCAGCTCATCCCCACGTCGCCGCCGCCACCGCGCACGATGACCGCCACATCGAAGTCGTCCTGCCGCATCGCGATCTCACCGAGTCGCCCCAGGATTCCCGTAATGGCCTTGTCGCCCTGCAAGATGCTGGGAAACAGTTCCGTACGAAAACGGTAACCGTACTCGTTCTGCTGCAACGTCTGCATGAAGTCACTGTAACCCTTGCTGGTCTCCACGGAGATGACCGCCACGCGCTTCGGCAGCAGAGGCATCGGCAGGTTGCGGTTCCGCTCGAAAAGACCCTCTTTCTTGAGCCGGGCGATCACCTCCTGACGGTTCTTCACCATCTCCCCGAGGGTGTAGGTCGGTTCGATGTCTTCGATGTGCAACGCCAAGCCGTGCTTCGGACTGAACTGGATGGTGGCAAGGCACAGGATGCGGATGTTCTCCTTCAACGGCTCGCCGGTGATCTGCTCGAACCGCCGGTTGATGTCCTTGAAATTGGCGGACCAGATGACGGCGCGCATCTCGGTCTTGATGGTATTCCCCTCGCGCTCAACGAGTTCCGGATAGCAGTGACCGCTGTAAGGATAGTAGTTCAGCTTCAGGATTTCCGCCTTGATGTAATAGGGGCGGGTATAGGTGCGTTCGATCATCTTGTGGATGCTCATGGCCACATCCGACAAGGAATAAACGGTATGGTTGTTGAAGGTTTCGCGTTCGGACATGCTTTGTAATGGTTATGGGTTATGGGTTATGGGTTATTGAGTCAATGCCTAAATAAGGTTGACCGTTTGCCTCTTATTTGTGATTGCTCTTTTGTTAATTTTCTTTTGCATTTCAATGCGACTCTTTT